>ERZ773037.232-NODE-232-length-30653-cov-15.747565_pt1 | contig 30653 bp, 43 predicted proteins | sample MGYA00511466_ERZ773037 | MGnify/ENA primary metagenome ERZ773037 (study PRJEB29015, sample SAMEA2738146) | human oral metagenome | biome: human oral; feature: human-associated habitat; material: saliva | place: China | collected 2202 ... | reverse complement strand
CATAGTGTCTCCATTCACGTAAGCCTGTAATCAGTGTAGCTGCTTTTAGTGTAGCCACTTTTCTTTTCCTTTGTCATTCTTCTGATAAGAAAATCTTTGATGGCGCAACGTATTTGCAGTCCTTATTGCTATAATGAACGACGCTATATGTCTCCTTAGCTCAGCTGGATAGAGCGTCGGTCTTCTAAACCGCAGGTCGCGCGTTCGAATCGCGCAGGAGGCACCAGAAACTCCAGGTAGATGGCTTGCCGTCTACCTTTTTTGTTAGGCCAACACCGCAAGCGCCTCCATTTTGCCCCCAAACTGTATGGCTACTGTAAAAGTAGAATACCTGTTCGAATAAAAGTTTTAACTATTTAGATAGGCGATTTACCTCGAGATATTCAAAAGAAGAGAATTGAAGGGGAAACGTTGTTATTAACCGTATTGAAACAATCAATAGAGAAAAGCGGTTAAATTTAGCGTTACAAATTCCCAGTTAAACGGCTTGTTGTAAGGCGTTTTAAGGCACGCAAAAATCAAAGTGGAGTATTTATCCATGAAAAAAGCCCCTCTCGTCAAAATGAACTGCCTCCCATTTCTTATGTCCAAGAAATGGGAGGCAGTTCAAAACGAGAGGGGTAAATATTACTTAATGCTTGCGATGTATCCGTCATCATTGGTGGTTACGGTGATGTCGCCAGTGAGAAGCTTGCCTTGCTTGTCGAAAGCACAAATATTATCTGCTCCAACCTCATAAAGGCAATCTTCAACTCGTGAGCCGTCAGAGCGCAGATAGAACCAGTCATCGTCAAACTTGAGCCAACCAGTAATCATGCGGCCAGTCTCGTCAAGGTAGTACTGCTTGCCGTTACGTTCAGCCCAGCCCGTGGCCATGCGGCCGTCAGATCCTAGCAAGTACCAGCTTCCGTTGTACTCAAGCCAATCACCCGATTCAAGTGCGCCAGTATCGCCAAAGTACCACCAGAACTTCTCAGAGCCTTCCCAAGAAGCGTGAACCCAGCCGGTGAGCATCCATCCTTTCTCGTTAAAGTAATACCACTTATCGCCGACCTTATACCAGCCGATAGCGTACTCGCTCGCGCTCTCGCCCGTCTGGTACCACCATGAGCCTTTGCCGTCAGTATGCCAGCCAACTTCAGAAGTTGTGCGGGTGCCGGTCATTACCTCGTACCAGTAGCACACGCGCTCCATATAGTGAGTATTCTGAGAGCCAGCAAGCTCGCCAGGACACGCCGTGGCCACGATCTGTTTGTGTGGTCGGACGTTACCGCCCCAGCGTGGATAGCCAAGTCCGTACTTGATAAGCAACGCCGCAACAAGGTGTGCGCCGCTCTCCAAGGTAGCTTCTGAAACTGTCCAGGGCGATGTGGAATTATTAGCGTGCTCAATGCTGATACTCTCGCAATTAGCAACCCAACGACCACACGCCCACGCGGTGTTGCTCTCCAGTACGTGTTGGGTGATAGTGCCTGCACCGTCCACAGAATAGTGCGCAGATTGTGCCTGCATTCTATCCCACATGGCTGTAATGGCTGCACCGTCTAAACCAGTGGCAGCTTCATGGTGTACCACGATATACTGCACGGAATGACCGTCTCGCCCAGCTGAATATGCTGACGTTGGAATATACGCATCCGCGGTAATTTGTCCTGAAAAATCAGCCATTAGTGCGTCTCCTCGTCTAAAGGGCTCACACTTGGTTTGTCGTATGTCATTGCACGCTCTGAATCGCTAATGCCCTTTGTAGTTGGGTCTACCGTAACGCCGATAGCACCCAGCACCGCCACAACCACAGTGCCAATGAGGTATGGGTTGCTAATGAACTTCACGAATACATCAGCCAAGCTGCCCCATGTAGTTAAATCGGAGTAAGCCAGTCCAAGGTATGCCAGGATAGGACTCATGACGATGCCCGCCATTCCCAACCACCAAGCGGGATTGTGTAGACGTACTTTCCAGTTAATCATTTCTGCTCCTTTACTTTTCCAACTTAGTAATGCGTGAGTCTAGGTTTTTCACGTCGGTCTTGACCTCGGCGAGGTCTGTTGCTGCTTTTTTTGACACTTCATCCGCCCTTCGTGCCACAATTCCAACCACAGAAAGTTCAGCTGTGTGCTGGGTCAGTGTGGCAGTTAAATCAGAAAGCGATTGCTGATACTTGCCAAGCTGCTCATTCATGACCTGCTGGCGCGTCTCTAGGCGGGTGAGCGTGTTGGTGATGGTGCTCTTCCAGGCGTCTTCTTTTTCTTTGTCTTCTCGACTAGCACGCTGCCAGTTCGAGATAGCAACAAGACCACCCAGAAACGCACCTACAATGGAGATGAAGAAGGAAACCATTTCAGCCGTAATATTCATGACCTCACCTCTATTCCATACTCTTCGGAAGAATTGGAATAATTCCCGTAGCATAACCGGTGCTGTTGTTGTAGAGGTAAATATGCTTATTACTACCACCAGCTGCGCCAATCCAAATCTTTGCGGTGTGGTCACCTGTCTCCGTACCCATTGGGTAATAACCCTCAATGGCTGGCAGAAGATTGTCTGGCATTTCTGCCGTAGTGGTACGAGCCGAATATCCCGCTGCAAGATAGCAATCGAGATACATCATGCCGCCACGAATACAGTAGCGTACACGACACGCGCCATCGTCTTGCAGAGTAGTCCATGGAGTGAACTTCAGAAGCTTGACAAGGTTGGTATAGTTAATAGATTCTTCTTTTGCGCGGTTGTCAGCAGAAAGCATTAGAGTTGAATCCGTTAAGCCAAGCTCAGCAAAATGCATTCCGTCAGAATTAGAAATCTTTGCAGCAATTGCTTGCGAGTCGCTCAACAAATAACCCGTTGGCTTCAAAAGAATATTGTCAGTCATTAGGGCTGTGGCTCTATCGCCTTTATTATCTTGATAGCCAGCGACAATATTAAGAGAGCCATTATTAAGACTAATAATGCCACTCTCAAAACTTGCAATTGGAACTTCACCGTTATAGATGCTCATTCCGTCACTTTTTACAGTGACATGACCAGCTTTTTTATCTCCTACGTGTGCGCCATGTTCATCGTGAGAGAAAGCGTTTGCCATATCATCAACCGTTGCCTTCACCTCTGACGCCTTGTTGTTCGCTTCCGTTGCCATAGTCTTCGCCTCCTTTGCTGCTGTATTTGCGTTCTTTGCGTCTGTGGCTACATGGCTCACTTCCTCTGCTGCCTTCTCAGCTTTAGCTGCGACGGTTTCGACCTTCTCCGCCGCCGCTGTTGCTGTGGTTGCTACGTCAGCAATCTTCTCTGTGGCTGCGTCAGCCTTCTTCTCAACTGCCGCCGCCTTCTCCTCGACTGCTGTAACTTTGATGGTGGTAGTCGCTGCGTCTTTGGCAATGTTCCTTGTTGCGTTAGAGAGAGAAGTAACACGCTTTGCAATGCTTTCCTGCGCAGACTCTTGTGAGCTCGTGGCTCCCTTTGTCAGCGTTGCGGTAATTGCGCCAAGCTTGAATTGAGTTGTGGTTGGGTTAGTGAGGTTAATCGTGCGACCTGAGCAGATCATGTAACGTTCAATGCCATGCGGCTCACTCTTAACGAATACACGGTCTAAGAAGTCAATTGGTAGCGTTTGCTCATTGAGGTTGTGCAAGTCAAACGCTGATACCTCAATTGAGTCATCAAGCTTGCCCGCCGCAAGGTCAGCAACAGCCTTATCAGCAAGTGCTTGCGGTTTATCCAAGTCGTAGGACATTGTCTTCTCAATGAGTCCGTACTTCTCAGCCGCTGTCATATCGACAACTGCATCGTCCTGGATGACAAAGCCAAAGGGAACGTAAGCCGTCTCAGCTGATACGTTGACCTTACGCTCCTCTGAGCCTTTGCCAGTCTTACCAACGGGGACAATGGCCGTGTAAATGTCTTTGCCGTCAACCTGTGTATCGAGGTCAAGAAGATTGCTGCCAAGCTCTACTCTCTGAGTAGCTTCTGCTGCGCCCGTATCTGGTAGCCAGTCGATAATAGATCCTGTTGCGTCATACCTCACACGCAACCAACCGCCGCACGCTTTCTCAAGCTTGTCGCGCATCTCTTTGAGTGTTGCGGGTCTAGTACCTGTACCGCGTTGCAGCTTGCCATAATTTGCGCCAGCATTAACGCCAATTCTGAACTTCTCGCACGCATTCATAACGTGTGCGTTGTGCTGCTCAATGAACCACTCAAATAGCTTGTTAGCTTCAGCGGGGGCGTTGATGTTACACTCAATCTCGTCTGTGTCATAGGTCTTGTAAGGTCTGACGGTTGTGTCGTTGAGATACGCCATCGCACCTTCACATATTAGCTTCTTACTACCGTCAAACTCCATAGAGATTGCTCTAACACGACCACGGAAGAGTACAATGCCAGTCTCAAACTCGACCAGCTCAACCTCTCTGTTTGGAAGCATTACTGTGTCACGGGAGAAGCTATCCCAGAGTGGATGTGTTGGCTGGATAGTAAGAGAAAGAGTCGGGGACTGTCCCGACTCTTCCTTTAAGATACCAGCTGAGATTTGAGTGTCTGTTCGTGGGTCATGAAGCACACTACCTGCATACTTCAAGATGTACATTTAAGCCACCCTCTCCCACATATAGACCGCACGATATGGTGGCATGTTGTTGTGTGGCTGGCCACCGCCGACTGCATCAACTTGGAAGCGGTAATTGGTATAGGTGTCCGCCGAGCGTGCAGTCCACTGGGTACCGCCGCCGTTATCCGTGCCATAGTGCATGCTAGTGTCATGGCTATGGCTTGGCATTTCGTTGATAGTCAGCGTGTGAGTGTCCTCGCCGCCTGTAGAGCCAGCTGGGAACTTCTGAGACTGTGCTAACAGGAATACACCATTGAGCGCTTGCCATGTGCCGCCAAGAAACGTGGATGGGTCGGCTGGTTTGGTGCTTTGGTAAATCGCACCTACTGGGAACATTGCGTCCAGCAGGTCAAAGTTCTTGGCCAAGTCCTTAATAGTCTGCGTGACATCATCTGTCACATCTGGCTTAGTAAGTCCCAGCCTTGCTGTCTTAGTACTCATTAAATGTCCTTCCACTCGAACTTGAGTGATACATCATTGCCTGGATGATTCTCGTTGTCTCCAACGTACATGTTGTTTTGCCATGCGCCGCGAACGCTCTCCCACGTCTTACCTGTGTAAGCTTGCCATTTAAGGCTCTTGAGCCTGTTCTGTCCTGCTCTGGCAAGGTAGCTGAGCGTGAGCCCGTCAAAGCGATTCCACTTATCACCTGTGTAATCACGCCATAGGGCTGTGCCGTAGTCAGGCGTAGTGTTTACCGTGATTGTGTTCTTGCCGTTGTGGAGACGTGCAGCATCACTCGACCATACGCCAGGACTTAAGAAGAAGCTCGTACCGTTGATGTTTACGATTGCATTCGCCTGCGTGGTAATAACTGCCAAGGCGTCATGCGCAGGACCGTCAACAACGTAAGACTTGCCAAGCTCGCCGTTGAGCAAATACTCGACAATGCCCTTGCTCTTGTAAGGCTCGCAAACAACCTTTACTTTGAGCGCAACGCCTTGCATAAACATCTTCTGGGTATCAACCTCGAAGCGCCCGTGGTATGTGTAACCTTCATCCCAGGACAACTTAAAGTCATACGCTCTGCCATGTAAGAAGTTGCGCAGCTTAGTAAGTGACTGCTCAATCTCTAGCCAGTCAAGAGCGGCGTTTGGATAACAAGTAAACTCGATTGTGCGCTTGCCAAAGAGTGGACGATGAGCGAACCACTCAGAGAGGTCTAGAACACCATCAGCTCCAGGAATAGTAACTTGCATTGTCTTGGGTGCAGGTGGCGTGTCAACGTAATCTGTCATGATCATGTTGAACGTCTCACAAATCGGTGTGCCATCTACATATATCTCGAGGTTCATCGGCTTGCCACCACCTTATAAGCACCCAGGTTGGCATCGACGTAAGGAGACACGACACCGCCAACAAGTCTTGCATCCATATAAAGCTTCATGTTCTTAAGGTCTTCACGCATGTTCCTAATCTCGGCAACAACAGCACTCTCATGGTTAGATTCATTCATTGCGTCAACCATGTAACCCTTGATGTTGTCGATTGGAAGAATTGCTTCTGGACCCGCTTCACCGCCAACCATTGGGCTCGAGCCGTTCATACCAAACATCGTTGGCTTAGTAAGAATGCCGCCCTCTGCGTACCATTCAATACTGAAATGCGGAACAGAAGGTGGAACAATCGAGAATGAACCGGAGACGTGGAGGTAAGGAACCTTGATGTGTGGTAACTGGATAACAAGACCAGCAAAGAAGCTCTTAATCTTGCCAGGAATGCCAGAGATAAAGCTGACCATGTTATTGAAGTTGTTTTTGATGCCGTCACCAATCGAGTAACAGAAGTCCTTCCATGCAAGGAATGCCGCTGTACCGATTGAAAGCGCCGCTGCAATACCCGCCATGCCATTGTGAACAACTGTTGCTAGTCCCTCAATAACTGGTCTAAGACCGCCGCAAATCTCGCGAACTGTAACGCCAAAATTAGCCGCGTCACTACCAGCATTGGACATATCGTCACCCATGTCCTTAAAGAGAGGGGTAACAGACTGGATGCAAGCTGTGAGGTCCTTTGCAATCTGGTCGATTAAAGGCTGTAGAGCATAGAAGACACCATTCACGGTATCAATCAAAAAGCTGAGAACGCCATTCAAGCCTTCCATTGCGCCACGGACAAGTGGCAGCACGCTAACGCCAAGCTCCATGAGCGGTTCAATAAATGGAGTAAGCACGTTCAGAATGTTCGAGAGTAGGTCCATAAAGAACTCAAGAGCAAGCGATACCTGCTCCATATTAGCCTTGAAGATACCATTGACTTCATCCAGGGCGCTTGTGTTCTCAATAATATTGTTGAAGGAATCACCAATGCCTTTTGCAAAGTCTTCAATTGAGCTTATAAGCCCCTCAAGAGAATCAGCGACGCCATAGACATCAAAGCCTGTTGTATCGATGAAGTCACCTATAGCAACTTGGTTGTCAGATAAGAAAGACTCAATAGATCCTGTCAACTTCTCTGCGACACTTGCTCCAAGGTCCTTGAGGTCTGTTGCCTTGGCTGCGCTGGTAAACGATGAGAACATACCAGACGTAATTGACTTAAAATCAAGGCTCTCAACAACAGCAGCAAGCATGTTGCCAAGTTCCTCACCAATGCCCTTTGCAACGTCTGGTAGAGCCTTAAAAAGTCCCTTGGTGATTCTGACGATTGTTGGGATGAGGTTCTTTGCAACCGTTCCAATAGACCTCAGAAGCTTCTCAGACATGCCTTCAATGTCGCCGTTTGGGTCACCAAGTGCCGTGAGCCAGTTCTCCCAGGAAGCTTGCATCATCTGAATAGAGCCTTGGATAGTCTCTGCTGCTTCTTCAGCAGAGTTACCCATAATGCCTTGCTGCTCTTGGATGTCATGGATTGCCTGGACGATGTCACCATACTTCTCGATGGTTAAGTCACCAGCGCGTCCCTGTGCTTTCTCAAAGGCGTTAGCGTCTGCAATAAGACGCTCCATCTCCTGCTTTGTACCGCCATATCCAAGCTTCAAGTTGTCAAGCATGGTGTAGTTCTGCTTTGCAAAGCCTTGATATGCGTTCTGAATGTCTTGGAGATTAGAACCAAAGATTGACGCATTGTCAGCCATGTCGGTAATTGCCATGTTGCCCGCACGAGCCGCCGCAACTACATCACCGCCAAAAGACTGCTTGAGAGCTGCACCCATGCTATTGAGCTGGTCCATATACTGATTCATCGAGACACCAGCAACGGCATAGGCAGCTTGAGCATTAGCCATTACTTGGCTCGATGCTTCGCCAAAAATCTTCTCTACGCCACCAGACAGCTGCTCAAAGTTTGCATATGCATCAAGCGACTGTTTGCCGATTGCAATCATTGTTGCACCGATTGCTGCAACTGCCGCGGTAACTCCCAAAGCAGCTGTCTTCATACCGTCAAATGCCGCTGTTGCTACGCCTTCATTAAAACCTTTAGTCGAGGGAATGACAGAGACGTAAGCAGAACCCACTTCTGCGTTAGCCATATTCACCTCCTAATTAATGTGAGTCCCACCAGTCATTGAATTGGCTGATTGGGATTGGGTCCTTGCCGTAGACCTCCTCTTTGGCGCTCTCAACGCCGGGGCGTGTGAGTGGCTTGGGCTTAGGCTGCTTCTTAGTTGTGTGAGCAGATGAATACATCCATGCAAGCTGACTTATCTGGTCTGAGAGCCTTGCGAGAAGTTGAGGAACAATCTCCTGCGATTCCCAGAGTGCATAGTCAATGTCATCCGGATGTGCTGCCTTCCAAAGCGCTGAAGTCTTAGGCAAGTTATTGATAAAAGAAAAGAGCGCCCTATAACTAAGGCGCTCTCCAAGGTCATCTAACGTGAAGCTTGTGAGTGTCATGAGGTCATATTCAAGCTCTCCGGTATGCTTAAGAATCACCTGCGAGAGCCAAACTATTCCCCCGCTGTAACCTCACCAACTTCAACACGCATCTTATTCCACTCAGACATGATGGAAGATAGATCGTCAATACTAAGCTTCTCAACCTCAACAACATAAGGCTTCAAGAAGCTTACGAACCACTTAACTGCTTCCATGCTAGAAGCTTCAGCATTCTCAAGAATACCAACACGTTCAATGTCTGCAAGAGTTAGCTGGAGAGGGATATGGCACTCTGCACCGTCAACGGTAATATCAAGCGTCTTGTGGGAGGTTGAGAAGTTAAGCATTATCGAGTCACTACTCCATCATCAGTAAGAATGTAGATACTATTGCCCTGTGCGTCTGGCTGGCACTTTAGCTCGACTGGAAGTGTTACAGCTTCAGCGGACTGGAAGTTCATCTCAGAAGGTGGGATAGCCTGGCCGCGAGGAACGATAATCATCATCTTTGCAGCGCCATCCTTCAACTTGAATACCCACTCGCGGACCTCTGGAAGCCTTGCACCGATTGCAATCTTCATCTGTGTGCCACGGGTAGAAGTTGCAGCGGTAACGGTTACTGCATCCTTACCAAACGCGCGAGTCGCTGCACGCTCGGACATCTCAAGCTCAGTGAACTTGACCGTACCATCGAACTTCTCCAGAAGCTGACGGACATTAGCGCCGTTTGCTTCAGTAATGTCCTTGGTAGAGTAATCAGTGGATAGAGCGATACCGTCGCTGGAGATATAACCAGAGTCCTTAAACGCAGCATTAAGAGCAGCGTTCAAGTCCGTTGGGATAGGAGTTCCAACTGGAGCATCCAGGACAGCGCCAGTGGTAGCCTGGTCGAGAGCGCCAACAAGTACTTTGGAAGCGTCAACTGCCATAGTTAATTCCTTTCATCTTTGATATTGACTGACATAGAGAATGTGACCTGCCACACGACAAAGTCGCCTTCCTGCTTGCCATAACTAAATACGTTTGGCGTGAAGACGGCGTTAATGTTTCTGCTGGTTGGCGGGGTCACTTTAAGAGCAATTGCAAGCTCATGAGCAACCTGCTCAGAGCGTGCGCTGCTCCTCGTCCAAATTGAAATAGTGTATTCAGGGGAATCATGCGGGTAGTCCATCTCGCCGCCCGTGCGGTCAACAAGAAGGAACTCGTCTGGAGTGTTCTTCTGAACTTCGGTTGAACATGGCAAACCGATTGTGGTATGTGCCCACTTAATGACATGCTCCATTGAGCTAAATATCATGATTACCCCCTAGCTGCCTTTTGCAGCGTGTTATGCAGAGCATTAGAATTGATTGCGTGTACGCTTGCTGTGTGAACGACCGCATGAGCACGGTTCTTGCCGACTGTGACCTTTACGCCATAATCCTTAGCGCTATACATTGAAGCGGCACGAGCTCGTATCTTCTCTGCACTCTTACGTAAGACTTCCTGCGTCTTAGAGCCGGTCAAGATTGATGTCAGCTTGTTTGCTTTATAGATCATCTTGACTGTGCCTCCCGCATTGGAAGCCGTGAACTGCCTAGCCATCTACAACTCCAAGCGGTACTAAGCAGCTCCATTTCCAGCCCTTTGGAATCATCTGCTCTGGGAAGTCAACTGGAGCACCAACAACGTTAAACCAACGCTTTCCATCCGGACTAACCTGCGCACGTCTGAGACGCTGCGCCCATCCTCTTGGGAAGTAAGCAGTCGCTGTGACTTCAACGCCTTCAGGTCTACTCACTTCTAGGTCCTTTGGCTGGAATGGCGCAAAGAGACATCCAGGAACGCTTATTGGCTCCGAATACGTAAATGACTCATTGCCAAATCGGTCGGCACCAGATGAGGTGCGCTCCTTAACAAAGAGCGTCATTGTTGGCTTCATTAGTCCTCCTTTGGCAGAGGGTTCGCAAATATCGCGTATCCCTCGTCGACTCCAAGAAGTGACTTCTCAAAGGCTGTGAAGTAAATGTCTCCTGTTGGGTTTGAGTAGGATACTGAACCACCAAAAGGTGAAGCAGTCCAGGACTCTGACTGCACGCCGATTGGTGTTTCTGAGCCAGCCTGAAGAACTCGGATTGCCACCTGGCAAACAACAAGCTTCAGAACAGCTGGGTCCTTAGACTCAACGTCACAGAGAGAGCCAACAGCAGCAGAGATAAGGGAGAGCAGGTTCTCTGCCCTCCCTTCATCTGTTGCTTCTAGGGTTGGAAACATTGCTTTTAAGTCGCTTAGAGTTGCGAAGGGCTTATTCTGCCCCGCCATGACTAAGCACTCTTAAGAACTGCGAAGCCCTTAGGGTCAATGACTGCGTAAGAGTAAACAACCTCTGCGCGGTAAGCTACCTGGCCAAGACGCTTGAGGTCGCCGAGTCCATCTGGGTCACCAGTCTCGATGGTCTCAATGTTGATGTCGCGGACAATGCCCCACTTAATGAGGTTGAAGTCACCCATAACTGCGAGAACCTTGGTTGCAGTCTTAGCAAGAGCACCGGAGACGGTGTTGGAAGTTGCAGCTGCAAGGCCATCGACTACACCAGTGTTGAGGTTGATTGGAATCTCAGGGAACATGCGCAGACCAGTGTTCTTGACACGAACCTTGCGCAGGCTGGAAGCGTATGCCTTGGAAAGACCGATACCAGAGATGGAGTAGCCTGGGTCAACTGCGTCAGCGAGTGCATCGAGGTCAGCAGCTGGGTCAGTGGTTGCAGTGACAGCGGTAGCACCAGCGGTCAGAGCAGTCAAACCAGTAGCAGGCATACCAGTTGCAGGGTTGAGAGCGTGGAAGACAAGGTAGTCAAGACCACGGCCAAGAGCAGCAGCAGACTTGTCAACGATTGCGTCAACAATCTGAAGCTGGCTGTCCTCATCTGCCCACTGTACCTCGTTGGAGAAGCGAACAGTGACAGAGAGCTTCTTGATGGTGTGGTCAACTGGCTTCAGACCGACAGTCTGAGAAGAGTGCTGTGCGGACTCACCGACAATTTCAGCTTCTGGGTCCTGTGTGAACAGGATGGAAGCACGGTTTGCAAAGATTGCTGGAGAAGAAGCAGACAGAGTCTGAATGACGGAAGTGTCTGCAACCTTAGAGACAAGGTCCTTTGCAATCTCAACAGGAAGCTTAATGTTAGTAGTGTTTGTTGCTGGCATTGTTAAATCCTTTCTTAGTTACCAAATAATTGACGTGCAAGCTCAACCTTTGCGGAGTTATCTCCTGCTTCTGTGGTGAACTTGCCAGGGTGTGGAGCTTTTACTCCTGCTTTGGGCTTTAGGTGCTTGACGAGTACCTCTGCAAACTGGCGCATATCCTCTTCTGTGGAACCTACAACAAGCTCTTCCGGCACATTGAACTCAGACGCAATCTTTCTCTTCATTGAGGCTTGTTCCTCACGGGTCTTATAACCCTTTACTGCGTCTTCAGCTTCCTGTGCACGTTTTTGTGCTTCTGCAAGCTCCTCTGTAGCCTTGGAATTCTCTTTAGAACGCTTCTCCCATTTGCGTGCTTGGGCTTTCCAGTAGTCGACAGTGTCAGTCTCATCAAGCTGTGCAGCTTCTTCTTTGACTTCCTCTGTTGTCTCTTGTACTTGCTCCTGCTCAGTAGTGTCTGGCATCTTGTGCCCCTTTCTTTCTGTCCGTGCGGACCTTAATAAAAAACCAGCCGTGCGGCTGGTTGATTACACAATGGATTTAATGGCTTCCCGCCTACGAATCGAACGTAGATCTAAAGAACCAGAATCTTTTGTTTTTTCCGTTAAACTAGCGGGAAATGTGGTATATTTAACTTGCAATCGCCCTCGCTATCACAATTTATGGGATGACCGGGGCGATTTTTTTATCTGACAAAATGTATCTTCATGTCATGTCCTAAATAATAGATACGACCAGCTTTAAATCTCTTGCTTTTTAATATATTTTCTTCAAGCTGAACATCTGTCATATCTGGATTAATTGAATTATCAAAAACAACCCAAGTGCAGTCCTCTTTCCTACTCGTATTTTTTAAATACCCATCAATCGTGTTGAATGAAGATGTATTTTTTAAAACTTTAAGCTCAAGACCTTTAGTAAAATCAGCTTTTCCAACTCGTTTCTCTTCTTTCCCATCACGATAAGTCCTAAAATCCTGCTGGAAACAACACGGCATGCCAACTTTAATCATTCTCTGAGCTGATTCGTACTCGTCTTTGTGGTTTGTTAAAATATCGTCTCTGACAGCTTTGCTTGTAAAGGAAACCCTAGGCTCTCTTCCGTTAAGCCAGTTAGAATCTCTTCTAGCACATTCTTTTAAGATTGCTTTTTTGTCTTTAGCATTATTTACATCTAATCCTATTGAATCAGCAACCTCTTTAAATCTACTCCTGATTAACTCTGGTTGATAGCCACCGACTTTAGTTCCAGGTTTTCCAGCAACAACCTTGCATCTGCAATGATCATGATAATGAGAATTTGCGCCTTTTTCTGTGTAATGGAAGCCAAAAGAAGCAAGCCAAGCGCAGAATGGACACTCGCCACCTTGTGGTACGCGAGCAAATTTCATTCCGTTCCTTGCACCAGCTTTGCTTATTGTCCGATTTGCTTGCTGCAGAACCTCACTTGCAACAAGATTGCCGCAAATCTCTTTGAAGTCCCCACTTTTAATCTCGTTATTTTGAGCATATTGAGTGATGCGCTCCCTTATTTTGTCATTTACGAAATAAGGGAGTTTAACAAGGTCTGTATTTTTTGACGGAATTCCTATTGCGTCATCAAAAAAATCAAGTGCGACAGTTCCTGCTGCATCACCAAAAGAAAGCGTTGTGCTAATCATTGAATTCTCAACGAGTTTAAGAAACTCGCCATCATCCATGTTTGGGTTAGCTTTTAGACCAGCTTCAACAAGACGACTAAAAGTAGACTTAGACCTTTCTTGAATTTGAGATAGTAGTCGATGGTACGACTCCATCTCCTTTTTTGAAATGTCCATAACTACTCACTTTGTGCAGCAGTTCTAACCAGCTCCTGTGCCGCAAAACGGCGGCGGTCAGCTTGAAGCTCTGTGAGAACATCATCCTTATAACCAAGAGCTCGCAGTGGGACATCAGAGCTTGCAAGCCATGGGAAGGTAGATACCTGCTTTGTGATGGCATCAGACATTGAGACGGGTGATGGTGTCTCCGGGTTAGCGAATACTGCCGTTGTCTCGTTGTCTCGCATGGCGCTGTAGAAGTCTAAATCATGCTTTACCGCGAGAGCCATAGCTGAGACATTGACAAGAGATCTCTTGCAAGAAGCAATGTAGCTTGTAATGTCGATAATTGCGTCTTCCTGGTTAGCAATGATTGCGTCCGCTGAAGTTGGATTAGCAGATGTGAAGCTCAGCGAGGAAAGTGGAACGTTCGTTGCGTCTGAGAACATGGAAGCAAGCAGTTTCATATAGTCACTGTGCGGCTGCATAGTAAGCTGTGGCAGCTGTCCATAGTTCGGAATCTGCTTGTTCTTGTTTGGTGTTGCGATAAACGTTGAACCAATGAATGCGCCAAATGGTGAGTCAGCAATCTTCTGAGCAACGCTTGCATCAGCTCCAAGCAAATACTTCTGTGGTGCAGAAGCAAATGCAGCGGTTGCGCTCATGTTGAGAATCTCACGCTGTGCATCATCAACAAGACTCATAACCGTGCGGCTAATACGCGAAGTGCCAAAAGGGCGCTCAAGCGTTGAGTGATATGCCACGGGCTCAACAGGTACACGACCCATTGAGTGCGATTCTTCAGTTGCAAACCATCTACCATCGAGCAAGCTGAGCGTAATAAACATGTCATCTGTGAAGACGTAAACAAGTGTTGGAGTTTTGATTGACTGCGTCTTATTCCACTCAGCGTCAACAACTACAAGAGCAGCTTCAATGCGCTTCTTAGCGTCTGACCAGATTGCAGATGCGGCCGTTGCGGGATAACCGGAGATAACAACATCCGGCTCATTTAATTCTGGATTACCCTGGGTGACACTAATAAACGCAACTGAGTGCCTGAGTGAACTCATGACAACCTTGCGCACCAAGTTCTCTAAGTCATTCTCTCGAGCAATGGAGCGCAGCTCTTCTTTAACAGCCATGTCCGTTGCATTGAAGTTCTGGAACTGTACACGATCTGCCCACCAGTTGACGCACTTTGCAGCCCAGTCAATCTTGGCATCAATCTTGGAAGCCAACTGAGGAAGAACAGAAACGCCAAGGTCCTTCACCTTGACATTACCGTTATAGTAACGGTCTCTGAGAACGTTCCTGGTATAGTGCTTGCGCCAAACTGCCACAAGCTGAGAGACAACCTCTCTGTTCTCATCAGACAAACCAATGGCAGCAGCCATGGAAGCATCGAGTCCTCTATCCACTAGAAGAACACCTCGCCTTCATCTTCATCATCTTCATATTGCTTTGCTGCCCAAGCAGCTAATGTTGCAGCTTCAACAACCGCTGCTCTCTCACCATCAAAGCCCCAGCCGCCTGTGCGACCGATGGGGCGCTTATAAGACTCAGTGACTGCCTTTGTCAGCTCATCTTCTTCTGAGTCATCTAAGGAGTCAGGCTTAAACCATGTAATTGAGCCTTCATTGACTGCATCGACAAAGTCAACATTGGCTGTGATTAGGTCAGCAGCCGCTGGAATTGTCACATTGTCTTCTGGAACAGAATCGATAACACGCCTATAGAGAGACTCAGCGCCCGCTTTACCGTCAATGATGACTGGTACCGTTTGCGCCCTTTTGGTGACAAACTCTGCAAGCGCTTGCTTGCCGCCAATTGTCGCTCGCTTGTCTACGAGCTCAACGTGTGTTGTGTCACCGTCTTTGATTGCAACGCATACAGCGAAGTAGATTCCATCAACTGAGAACTTCACCGCATATGCAGATGGCGTGCCTTGAGGTGGTGTAGATGTTGCGCATCTCTGCCAAGTCTCTTTGTCAATAAGCGGCGCTCCCGCACCTCCTGCAAGCTCTTGCGGGGTAAGCCATACGCCCAGGCACTCTTGAGCAAACTGCAAACTATCCATCTGTGTTCTCAAAGCGCGTAAAGCCGTAATATTCGTAATGCCTTCGACAAGCGATGGTGCTGCTTGGTACCAACGCTCCTCATCTGTGACATCACCGACTTCTTCAAGTCCATACTCAATCCAGGAAGTCTCAATCTCGCCTTTGTTGTTAATTGCGTCTGAACGCATTTTGTCGAACTTGTCAGCAGGAGAGCCGGCTCGCCTTGGAGTACCCATGTAAATAAATTGTGGGTTCTTGTTAGGACCACTCGAGGTAGTTGGCAACAAGGCTTGAACGTGCTCTGGTAAAAGTTCCTGTGCCTCATCAACCACAATCAAGTCGAAGGTATTACCAAGATTGGCCGTCTTAGTTCTCGTTGAGAATGCTATAAAGCCCTCTCCTTTGCCTTCTGTTTGTGGCTTAAAGGTAAAGCTTTCTTGTGCGGTCTTCGATGAGACTCTTAAGAGCGAATCATTGAAGTACTTGACACCTCGCACCTCATCGTTTGGCTTTGCGCCTAAGATGTTGCGGAAGTCCTCGAGCGTCTTCATTGTCGTGTTGTAGTTATGCGCAGTCCATAGAACACGATAACCAAGCATCATCGCAAGCGTAATGATGTACCACTCAACAATGGTTGTCTTACCATTCTGTCTTGGAACAGATAAGCCAAAGATGCGCTGAATGAACTGAAGGTCAGTATCAACCGCTGCAAGAATATCTAGCGCCTTGATTTGCCACTGTGCAAAATCAAAACCGCCCTCTTTAGCAAGCGCTACCACAAGCGGTGCTAGTGACTTTGTATATGGCTCATAAATGCAATACCTAGGCTCCAACGACGAACTTGAGGGCTTGTGCGACTGCGTCATCGTGCTTTGTCTCAACGACATCTGTTGCATCAGCTCCCTCCAGCTCAGCAATCTGTGTGACCGCCGCTCGATATTCTTTGGATATTGAGGAAATGTTGCGTGGATCAGCAACGAGCATTTGCTCTCTGAGCAAATTGCGAAGCTCCTTTAAGCGCTCGATTGTGTTCTGTTGTTTGCGCTCTCTGAATGGCAGCGTGTGAGTAAGAGTCTCTTTGTCAGGGAGCTTCTCCATTGCTGTCTTTGCTGCGTTATTCTTTTGCCGATACATGCTGTAGTACTTCTGCACCACACGCACGGAACGCCCGATGGTATCTGCAATAACCTTGTTTGGAACGCCCTGGTCTTTAGCTTTTATAATGTAATTAATCTCAGTCTGCGAGAGTGTTGCTCCATGCTTACTATTCGCCATGCACGCTCCTTCCGTTCACGTGTGCATTCTCATTCGTAGCCAGCTATATTGCCCCGTCTGAAAAAATGGCTCTGTGCCGCCGAGATAGCCGCTGCTTATAGGGGGTGAGGGTCACCCCACCCCTTGTTGCTACCACTGTCTGCTTCTGAATATCTTTCCTGCACTCACATCACAAGGAATCTTGTTGCTCTTCTCACGATTGCAGTGGCGGTGAGTAGCTTGTACGTTGTCCTGGCTGAGCGCCGCTGCTTGTCCAGACTCAAAAGGTCCTGTCCAACAATGACGCTGAGCGTTGTAAAGCCTGAGCCAGTACCTTGATACAGGTACAACCTCATCAACTTCAAACGCGTCTGGGTGCCCAGCAGGGAGCGCATAGTTAATTGACTTGCCACAAATTGCACACGGCAGTCCTTGAGCCATTAGCCAGGCTCTTAACTTGCGTCTAGCATTACCATTTCCCTGGCGAACATTCTTTGCCACTAGATCACCTTGCTAAACAAAAAAGCGCCCTGGCTCATAACCAGAACGCTTATTAGTTCCTTTGTTGCGTAAATCGCTAATGTACATAATATCACAAAACACCGCGCAAGAGTGCGCAAGAGTATGCAGAACTTATTTTCTCGAGTTCTCCATATCTTTACGAATTAACTCTTTGATATAGCTCGAGCGGTTCTTCTTTGATTCTAGAAACTCTAACAAGTCTTTATCGCTTGGGTACAGGTTGAACATAATCGCCTTAACGTTGTTTTTGCGATACTTAGCACTTGCCCGCTTTTGAGCTTCACTAGTAGCCATTATCGTCTTTCCTTCTTGCGAATGGTCTTGTAGAGAATATGCGTTACTGCAACAGTAACTAATATAAGTAATACGTTTTCCATTTTGTGCTCCTTTATGTTAATCTTAGAGCCTAGGAGATACCAGCTGCAACTGATATCCCCTTTGGCTTTAAGTCCTTACTCTTCGTCGGGGTGGGACTTTTTTAGTTTCTCTGCAATCTTTTCAACTGTGACTGTAGCTACTGCTGTGAAGACTGCGAGAAATAATTGCCATATCTTTTCTTCCATCTCTCACCTCCTTTCTTGTTGTATATAGTATATAACTATTATCTATACAATACAAGCAAAAAGGTAAAAAAGATTAATTATTTTTTCAAGAATTTCTCGATGTAATTCTCCTCATCAATTGTTTCAAATACTTCACGTTCTAATTGTTGAAGTGTTCTTACAGGAGTAAGAAGTCTCTCAGATACATCACTCCACGTTAAGCATTGAAGATAGCGCCATTGAAGTAAGTCAGCATAAATAGAGCTGCTCATTAATTGACATATGCCACCGTCTCCGAGCTGACTCACACCGTACAGAAGCGTGTAAGCATCATTGATATAGTCATAATTGTCATTCATTCTTTTAGACAACAATGCTTCTAGATCTATGCGTTTATCCACTTTTGCCATCGTGTCTTGATTTGAACCCCTGCCCCCACCAGCTGAATAAGATTGAGCCTTCGCTCCTTCTGTTTCTTGAAGGCTCATAATTTGCTGTAATGCTCTAGTGTTCTCCTTGGATGCTTCTGCTACACCGTGAAAGAACTCTGATGCAGTCAAACCACTGTAATCCATATTTCTCCAAACGTAGATACGTTTAGTTAGAGTAGTTATTTAAATTATATGATTTAGCTGGTTTGATAGAGAGTTTTCAACATTATGTTTACAAGTTTTCTACAACTTATAAACATTATTGTATTGTTGAGCGGAATAACCTCTAATTTTTTATAGGAGGGTGCGCAACCGGTACGCTTGCGAGCCTTTCTCCGCCGCTTTGCGAAATTGCTTTGCGTGCAATTCGCAAGCTGCTTTCTGCTATACCGTTACGCTTTTAGATAGAAAAGCGAAGCAAGTATAGCATATCGAAAATCTCATAATGAGCGTATCGAGCGTAACGGAATTTATTGAGCGCTACCAACAAAATCTACATAATTTTTAGCCTAATTTTTTCAATTTAGGGGTCTCAGATGACTCCAAGACCCCTTTTTGTAGGCTCTACTCAACTAATAAATAATTTAATTAGTCTTTAGAACGGAATGTCCGAATCGTAAAGCTCTTCTTCTGGCGCTTGCGGTGCCGTGAATGAAGGCTGGCCCTGATCTGTAGCGGTCGTTGTTTGAGTCCTGGATAGAAACTCAATCTCCTCTACAACAACCTCTAGTTTGCTGCGTCTCTGGCCGTCCTTTGTTTCCCATGAGCTGTAATGTAATTTTCCATCAATAGAAACTTTTGCGCCTTTGGAGATAAAGCGTGAAAGAGCTTCAGCACGCTGTCCAAAAACAATGCAGTCAACGAAGTTAGGAACATTTTCCCATTTGCCTGTTTGCGGGTTCTTGCGACGGTCGTTAACCGCGACGCCAAAGGAAAGAATGTTTGTACCGCCAGCGGTAGAGCGGAGCTCTGGGTCACGGGTTAGGTTTCCAGAGATATTAACGTGGTTAATTGACATGTTGAACTCCTAAAAATACTTATCGATGATTTTTTCAACGTCCATCACACGAGGTGAATACGAGTAATTAGACATTTCCCAAACAAGGAACTTATGCGGGAAGCCTCTTATATCGTCACCATATAAGACTGAGACCCAGTTACCGCGAGACTTAAAATAGATATGCTCAACACAAGCGTTGCTGCGGTCAGTCCACGTCTTCCCATAAAGCTCTAGAGCGTCACATAACTCTTGGCAGTACTTACTTCGCTCCATGTCTACCAAGCACCTCCAGAATCTCTTCTGGCGTCTTAGGCATTCCCGCTTCAGACGAATAATCATCTATCGAATGAATAATAGAAACCTCAAGCTTTAATGGAAATCCTCTTGTGACACCATACTCAATACCACTTGGCGTTACGTAGTAAGAGCACAAACAACAAAGTACTGACCCATCATCTAATGGAATCCAAGTTCGCTCAGTAGTAAATCCAGAATGGTCTTCCCAAGGAATATTTTGAGCGTCAAGCAATCTGCGTAGATCCTTTGTGACTTTAGAAATAGCCATGCTAGTATCTGCCTTTCTTTAATTGTCTGATAATTACTTCTTATCTAGCACTCACTAAGGGATAAAAAGAATTTCCAAGTTGAATGAACGTTTTTTGTAGAATTCAACTTGATTGAAAATTGCTAATTGCAACAAATTGCAACAAGCGTTTAAAGCATGGAGCGATTAGAACTCTCTTTGTTCAATGGTTCTCAGAGCGTCTCCAAACGCCTCTGCCGCTCCCCTATCACGTCCTGGTAGCAAATGGGAATAGATTCTCAATGTCGTTGCTGGGTCAGCATGGCCAAGACGCTCTGAGAGAGTCTTTAAGTCAACGCCACTTGCCAAACACCAAGACGCGTGAGTATGCCTGAGTGAATGGAATGTGATGCCTTGAGGTAGCTGAAGAGTGCGTCTCATACGTGTAAACGACCTCGAGACGCTCGTAGGTCGCATGTAAGAGCCATCAAGACTAATTAACGGTGTAGAAGACTCTACAAAGCCAATATGAGCTTTCTGAAGCTTCATGTAGTCGCTAATAAAGCTGATATCAGAATCGGTAATGGCTATGTTTCTTGATCTCTTACCCTTAGTGGACTCTCGCCTATATGGCTTTCTGTAAGATTCCTCAATGACAGTACCGGATACGTGAATATGCTTGTATAGCATGTTTACGTCACTGTACCTAATGGCGCAGACCTCACCACAGCGCGTTCCCGTGACTAACGAAAGCCATGCAGCAAATGCGCAAACAACACGGGAATTAAACTCATTCTCTTGAATGGCTGTAGTAATTCTGGAATTAATAAGAGTACTTATTCCAGCGAAACCCCATTCTTCAATGGAAACAGCTTCATGGACTTCCCTAGACGGCTTGGCCACGTTAATAAGCGGGTTATAGTCGCATATACCAGCGGAAACAAAGTAATTGTAAGCACCTCTTAAGAACTGATGCAGGTTGATTACACTGTTTCGAGACAACCCTTTCTTCAATAGATCCTGTTCAAACGAGGTAAGTAAAGAGGACGTAACACTCCTTACGTCCTCTTTACCAAGCCTTCCGTTGATATGGTTTCTAATAAAGCCTTCATGCTGCCTTGTGGTGTTAGGGCTCGCGCCGTTTCTTCGCTTAATCGACACATATTCAAGAAGCAAGTCAGTAAGCTGAGTACTTTTAACTTTTCCGTCAGACGTAATATGTGAAGCCCACATATTAGCTAATTCTTCAGCTTCTTTCTGCGTCTTTGCTGCAGGGAAACTCGCATAAGGCTGAATGATTTTGCCTTTAAGGTTTCTTCCAAGATACAGGCGACAGCACCAAATACCGTTCGAATTTAATCGAACTTTTATTGAGCGATTCATTATTTGCCGCCTTGTGATTCTTCGTCTTTTATGAGATGTTCGATGTCTTTGTCAAGCAAGTCTAGCAATGTTGTTAAGCACTTCTCTGACAAACTAAGTCTGTAAAGAAAGGCAGCTAAATCATTGCATATGAGAGCGCGGCTCATGAAGTTCTGATGGTTACGTACTTCATTAACCATGTCACGAATAAAAACCACGTCAGCAATACGTTGTTGTTTTTTCATTAGTACCTCTTCATATACACGCCTTTAAAGCGTCTCCACTCAAGGATTAAGCCAATCGCATTCGCTTTTCTTGAGCCGTCATATCCAAGAGTGATACCCTCGTCCTTTGCGACTGCCTTGATCTCCTTCATCGTCATCTTTTCGAGACGCTCTCTGTCTTCTGCTTCTTTAGGGTTCATTAGTGTTTACCTCCCAACTGCAACATTGCGCCCAAATAGGTCGCAAGGCATATAAATGCAGCAATGAGCACTGTATATACAAGTGCAGGTGTCTTGTTAAAGTCTCCTGTTGCAGGAAGTACAGCCTTCTTCTTTGCCTTCTTCACTGGCTTTGCTGGCTCAGGCTTAGGCTGTGGTTCTGGGTCTACGTCCTGTGGAGTAGGCTGTGGCTGTGGTCCTGGATTAGGCTCTGGAGAAGGTGGAGTCTCCGGCTCAGTTGGCTGTGGTCGATTATCGCCGTTGCCGTTGCCGCCGCTTTCCTGGTTGACGAATTGATAGCGTGAGCCCTGCGTTGTCTCGCGGCTCTTTAGCTGGATTGCGTTCGAGGTTGTCTCTGTTCCCTCGGTTTCGTAATACATGAAGTACTGGTTGCCTTGGAAGTCCACGCTGCTCAAGTCCCACGTGAAACCGCTGCCGCTAATAACCGGCTCGGGAACGTTGACGCGAACCCAGCTTGCAGGATCTGCGTTGCCATATGCGTCCATGTGAACGCGGTAGAGCCTAAATGAGCCAGGAATAATGCGTGTACCTTCTTGCGCTGTGTCCTCTAGTACAACGTTAGTGAGATTGTCCGCTGCGTGGTTTAGACGTACCGACCACTCGACCGTTCCGTGGTCGGTTTTGACTCCCCATTTTGCGATGACTTCGTGCTGAATAGTGCCGTAATGCTTAGTCTCGAAGCTAGTCTCGACAACCTGCCCCGTAGCTTCATCGACAAGCCTTAGTGTGGTTGTGCCTGCCGCTGCGTCGGCTTTGACGTGTGCCGCAAGCCACAATGTACCTTGCACATGGTCTTTACCTTCAACCCATGACGTGTAAGTGATCGTGACACGCCCGTGTGTCACTTGCGCGGTTGCCATGACGTTGCCGTCTGGAGCGTAAATGTCGAAGCTGGCCGCGTTCGTTGCTGGGAAGTCGAGAATGTCAGGGATACCGAGCGAGAACGTGTCGCCCTCGTGGACTTCGCCCGTTGCGCTCCATGAAGCGGTTAAATAGATGTCTTGGTTCGTGAATGCAGAGGTTAAGTCCTGCCTGTTTTTGTCCGTAACTCTAAAGCTGGTAATCGTGGTCGGCACGGTTTGCGCTTGTGCAAATGCTGGAACAAATACCAGCACCGCAAAAACGCAGATAGCCAGCCATTGAAGAATCTTCTTCATGGTTAAAGCCTTTCTATTTGGTTGTTGAAAATGGGAAATTAAAATAAATCGTCAATTAAATCTGCTGCGTTAATTGCGATTGTGTAACTCACTAAACCGACGATAGGAACAAGAAAAACAAACGCTAAAAGAATTAGCAAATAAGCAACGATAAAGGTCAGTAGCTCCATTTAACCTCCTAACAGTAAGCGGAGAATTTAATCGCTAAAAGCAAAAGCAATACCAGCGAGAATGCAGAAAACTAGAACAACAATATCTGCGGCACCCATATGAGCCTCCTTTCTATTAGTAAGATGACTTACAAGAGTCTTTCAAGAGTCTTTTTGAGTGCGCCATAAAGGCCATAAATAATCTTGTTTTCACCGAAATCAACAACATGCATTCCACATGCAAGTGCAACATCACGCTCAAGCTTCGCCCCTCGAGAAACACTCCAGCCAGGCAGCATTACTATTGTGTCGTAATTAGTAATTTCTGAAAGACATCGATGCATTGCCCGTTCCCAGCTAGATCTTGAAGGAATCTGCGCGGCTGGGTTATAGATCTGCTTTGCTTCTCCAAAATCAGTGAGCTTTTCAGCAAACATAAACAAGCCTTTGTAATTCTTCACGTTAGTAATTGGCCCAGAAAGATACACTCGTTTGCCCTTAATATCAGAGCCGAGGCATTTACCATTGCTCAAATATGCCAATTGAGCATACCGTTCAATAAGGTCAACAGACGTGTCTACGGGATCCATTATTACTCCTCTGGCTCGTATGTTTGTTCAAAGACATCTGGCTTACATGGATAAAGTTCGTCTTTGACACCTTTAATAATCCAGTCATTAGGGCTTATTACCATCTCGCCCTCCAAGGTCTTGATACACCAGCATGTATCTCCATCTGTATCTCTTGTTTGACAGAAAATACCTGCTGCTTGTGCGTCAACTAACCATTGAGGTGGTGTCATATCAGGTGTGTACTGCACAGCCTCTATTACTACGGGTTTCTTACGATATTTCATTGATTCTCCTTTACGTTGCCAGTGCGAGTGTTTGATTATCGATATAGTCATTTGCCAGTAGAGCAGCTTGCTCAAGCGTCTCTGATTCTCGCACCACCCTTGCGCCACAATGAGGACAATACAAGTCATCGTCATACAGGTCAGCTCCGCACTCGGAACAGACGATGTTATTGTCCGCTTCAACTGGCCTGCATGTAGGGTCTATGAGGTCTGCTAGACGGTTGAACAAGTTAGCGTAATCGTATGTAATGCCCATACAATTAAGAAGAACAACATATGCCTCGTCGGTGGTGTGCACAGTGCTGTTTTCACGCAGTTTCTTCGCTACCTCTTGACGGTTAGTCATCGCTATCAACTACCCTATTGAACACTTCGGCTAGCTTTTTCATTGCTTCAACACATTTATTCATTGATGCTTCGACATATTGAGCGGTTACTTTGACGGCTTTATTGAACTCTTCAATATTCTCTTCAATAGTCGTAGCTTTGTGAGTGAGTTCGTCTGGGCGAAACGTGGAATAGTCATTGTCGGTACGAGCATAAATACAAGCGCCATCGAGCGGGAATCTGAATTCTCTAACTTCCCATTCCATTCCAGTATTGTCATACACAACATCGTGAATGTGAATAATCTCGCCGTCTTTGTCTAACGGTGGTTCAACCATGTTAGACGTGTCGCAAAGTTCCACGATGCGGTCTAAAAGCTCATCGTCATTTCTCCAGCTCTGAATGTCTAGAAGAACGTATGAAAATTGGTCCCAGCTAAGCTCTTCTCCTCCTTTCTTGTATGCTTTAGCTCTATCTGCAATTCCTTGACGTTCCTGTTTAGTCAGCATTGCAAACCTCTTTCTCTTGGTCTTTGAGCCATACGGCTAAAGCTCCAACAAGGCCATATGCGATTAGGGCATATCTGAAAGCCATCAGATATGCCACATTGTGCGGCTCAAAAATGCCCAAACAATCAGCTGTGAAGTAGACCAGCAAGGGCAGCAAAGCCACAAGAAATATTCTTTTTTTCATGGGTTATTCCTTAGAATGTAAGCCATAAAGGCTCAAGAGAATCCGTTTATTGACGAGCCATCGTTTACCGGCTTTCTTCGCATACACCTCCCCTCGTGCGCACATCTTGCGCATCGTGGAGACCGGGATGCCTAATAGTTGAGAAGCCTGTTCAACGGTTATGAGCTCAGTGTTTCGCAAGCTCTCCATAAAAACTAATCAATGAGTGGAGCTGTACAGTAAGCGATAACGCACCAGTCAAAGCCTTTCTGCGTCATCCTGGCATAAGGCTCATTTGATTTGCCGTCTCGACGGGTGCTCATGATCTGCACGAATCTGCCTGTCTCAATTCCTCGCTTAGTTGGAGCGTTATTCCCCTGGCAAATCATGCCATCAGCACGGAGAAGGGCAAATAAACGCTTGCGGTTCATGAGGGGGTCATATTGTGCAAGGTATCGAGCAGCATCGGTGATTGTCATCGTACCTTTGACGTTAATTACAGTGTCATACACACTCGCTTTTGGAGCAAGCTCATCAATTCTGGTACCTTGCTCGATGATGGTTGTGTCCTTCTCATAGAGCTGACGCTGTTGTTCTTTAAGCTGCGTATCCTTGCGCCGAATAGCTTCATTTGCGACTAGGACCGCACGAGCCAGTAGTTCTTCATTGCTTTCAGATCCATCGGTGGCAATGTAGCCACCAGAGCGTCGGATGGATGGAAGAATTTCATGCGTGACCCAGCGCTTAAACTCCCGAGCTTCTGGCTTTCGACTGCGCAAAACGAGATTGTAAAGACCAGCTTCAGAAACGATGAGCGGGTTTCGTCCGCCAGCAACCCCAATAGTATTGGGGTTCGTTTCGTCAACTTCATCATCGTCTAAAATTCTGCGAATTGTATCGGTTCTGATCTCTAAAACATCACAAACATCTTTAGCGACAAACCAAGGCTCACCATCAGATCCTTTGAGGGCTCTTAGCTCACCAAACTGTTGAGAGCTAAAAACCTGTATACTTGTATCGTCCATTTCAACTCCTTAAAGTTTTGGACACGCTCTCCCACGTTGCCGCGTGAGGAGGGCACTTTTATCTTGTTAATAAATAAGTCCCGCAAAGCAAAGAGCAAACACTGCTACACACAAACCAACGACGCTTGTCATCTTTGAGCAAGCAAAAATGCAGTAAACTGAAAACATAAGTGATAGAACAGAAACCAAGCATGAAAGCATGCGAATTGGATGTTTTCTAATGGATGATTTAAGATCCCTACAAAAAGTAGCTACTTTTTCTAATGACATTTTGCCCACCTTTTTAAGGCTTCATTTGCTTCTTGATCCGTTTCAAAACTACCAAGAAACCAAAGATTTCCATTGTCTTCCCTGGCGTAATACACATCGTTAAAACAACTCTTTATGAGTGATGCTTTCTTAATATGCGATATTGTTGTGTGGGGCGGTTTGGCCTTTTCTGGTTCGAGCTTATGCTCGACTTTTGGCTCCCAGTGGTATGACCACGCTGAGCCAGTATTTTGAGGTATTGGCATAATCTACCAACCAACTAACTTGTTAGGACTAATATCTAAAGCCGTGGCAAGTTTAATGACAGTACGAAGCTCAGTTTCCTCTTCAGACTGAATGCCTCTTTCTAGTTTGCCAATGGTCGCAACAGCAACGCCTGCACGATCTGCAAGGTCTTTTTGAGTCAAACGTTTGCGTGCGCGGCAAACTCTAATATTTTCAGCAAGTTTGATGACCGTCATATATCTCCTTTCTTACAAAAGATAAATAGAACCTATGTGGAATTACCACTATCTGGTTTTCAAAGTTCATAATGTCCTTAATTTGGACAATTTATAGTGTAGGGACAAAATTTGGATAGTCAAGAAGTTTTTTCCAATATTTGGATTTTTTTGTGAAATAGTGTAATATCTCCAGTTAAAGGAGGTAATTCTAATGTCCGCTTACAATTTGCAGCTACGCTCTATTAGAAAGTCAAAGGGTTTAACAATAGGTCAGCTAGCAGATCTAATTGGTTCAACACAAAAAATAGTTGGCAATTGGGAACGTGGCACAACGGAAATAACGCTTGGTGACGCCCTACGCGTATGTAAAGCACTTGACTGCTCTATTGATGAGCTCGCAGGATGGGAAACCAATGATTCAATAAAAGCAAAAGAGGAAGCATACACCGCAGCAACTAAAAAGATACAAGAAGCAGTTGATATTATGCGTAATGGTGCTTAGTAATTGTTCAGTTCTCAAGGAACGCGCGTTCCAATTTAGTGTTAATACCGGACAAAAACTGAGTCCGATATATAAAAGTTTGAAGGAATTGTGAAAGGGTTTGAGTAATGGCTGTTTATCAAGACAAGGCAAAGGACCGCATTAAAAAGGGTTTAAGGCGTATGACGACAATTGTCGAAAAGGGACGCACTGAAGACTTCAAAGAAGCTGACACTCGAAAGATTGTCTCAGACATTCTGTGTGAGTATCTTGGTTGGGATAGATTTGACAATGTCACAGCAGAGCAAATGATTGGCTCCCGCTTTGCAGATTATGTTGTTCGCACATCCGATGAAGAGGTATTTGTTGTTGAGGTTAAGCAGATTGGGCTTAAGCTCAAGGAAACACACCTTAATCAAGCGCGTCAATATGCTGTTGACGAAGGCATTGACTGGATTATTCTTACGAATGGTGATGATTGGCAGGTCTACCGCACTAAACTCTAAGGCAAAATCCCTGTCACAAAGCTAGTATTCAGAGTCACTATCTCCGACAAAGAAACAGCCCCAGCGCAGAAAACAGAGCTGCTTTACCTGCTCTCTGAAGAAGCACATCGTAAGAATGAGATTGACGACTATTATCAGAGACGCATTGCCCTCTCTGGAGAGAATCTTGCAGACCATATCATCTCAACTGAAGTCATTAATAAGCTGCGAGTTGCTATCAAGAACACCACAGGTCAGAACCTTAAAAATTCAGAAATTGCAGAAGCCCTAATCTCGCGCCTATTCTTGCCCGAAAAGGTAACAGATGACAGCCGTAAGGCAATTGCAAAAATGAAAAAAGACGAGCGTAAGAAGCCTGTTACAAAATCGAAAGCTGCATCTGAAGAAGAATAGAGGCAAAAAAGTTCTTACAGAACTAATATGATCTTCAGAAGCTTATACGACCTTAAATAAGCTAAATAGTACTTGAAAACCACTAAAGGAATGTTTAGACTGTTGCCAACAGGAGACGCGCTAATGGCATCGAGAAGGAAACTTATAGCTAGGCTTAGAAAAGAAGGATTCTATTCTGTCGGTGGGACAAAACACGAAAAATTTAACCATGAAGACGGAAGACACGTACTCGTACCAAGACATAACGAAATCAACGACTTCACATATAAGCAAATTTTAAAAGACGCAAAGCTAGATGACTAAAGGAACTGAAATGCTATACGTATACGAAGTCGAAATCTTCAAAGACGGTGATTTCTATATTGCTGTTCCATTTGATTTCGATGGAGCAACTGAGGGATTTTCAAAACTGGACTGCTTGGAAATGGCCTCTGACTTGCTAACTACAGAAATTCAAGATCAGCTCATGCGTGGCAAAGAATTAGCAGAGCCAACAGTTGATAATGAACCACAATATGGTGGAAAGATTTATTCTCTTGTGATAGATACAAGCCTTAGCTCTATCCCGAGAATGCTTAAAGCAGAAGCTGCTAGAGAGCTTGGGATATCACAAGGAAGAGTATCTCAACTCATTAAAGCCGGTAAGCTTGAAACGTTCTTATATCAAGGGAAAGAGTATGTAACGAAAGCAAGTGTAGACGCTCGTAAACAATACAACGACTTTGGGTCCCAGGACGGATTATCTGGCGTAGAGCAAAAGCAAGATCTAACTCAATCGGAAAATTATCGTCCGCAGGAGCTGCTGTATTGGTCGCCCCAACCATGTGATGTCATGTTATTTAAGCAGCCAAAAGAACATGTTCAAACTCAAACGTATGATGCAAGGGAGCGTATGTAATGTCACGAAAAGCAGAGGCATTAACGCAAATATTAGTTGATACCAGAATACGCGAGCTTAAGGCAAAAACATCAGCTGACACAAAAGGAATAGTCGACCATTTCACATTCGCATTAAGCCCAATTTCTTGTGCAACCAAAACAGTAAAAGCGACTAATTTGCACGCGAAATTAATTACTCTTGGAATTGGCATCGACCTTTTCAACGAAAATGAAGACAACGCATTTGCCTCAGTGAAAATTGTTGTGGATAGTAAGGCAGCTATTACCATCGATGGCAACGCGGATATAAAGCTATACAATGAGCTTTTAAAAACGGTCGCTAGTAGTTCATATGAATTTGCCAGAAATAAAATTTCAAGCCTTTTATACAACATGGACATTGAAGATACAGTTCTTCCAGCTGTGGACCAAAGAAAGCTCGTTTCTCTATTCCAAAAAATAGAAAAAGAGAACGAAAAAGAGGAGCAATAAGCTCCTCTTTTTATATCGCTCGCCTAAGTTGTAGTACTTCTGCGCCGTCTTTATGAGCGTCGTTAAGAGCTTCTCCGATGATTTTTCCTGCCTTTTGAATCTGCTCTAAATCTGTATCTGCATAGCGCATTGTCATATTAATATCGCTGTGGCCAAGAATATCTTGCGCACTCTTGATGTCCATGGTCCTCACCGCAATTGTGGCATACGTGTGACGCAGATCGTGAAAGACTGGCCGTCTCCCTTGTGTTCCGAGAAGCCCCCACTCTTCCGAGTGTCTCTTCCACCATGCCGTGACTCGCTCTGGCCTGAGATACTCGCCTGAGAAGTCTCCAAGGACATACATTTCTTCATTAAACGCAATTCCCATCAACATACAGTCCTCGATGTATTTAGAACGCCATTGCTTAAGAATGTCTACGAGTGGTGCTGGGACAGGTACCGTTCTGGTTTTACCGTTCTTTAAGCCTTTAATGTAGGTCTTACCGCCATCATACGAAATAGCGCGGCATAGGTGTGCTGTGACGTCCTCAACTTTGAGCTTTATATCCTTCCACTGAAGCCCGCAGCACTCCTCACGTCTCATACCAGTAAAGTACGCCAAATACGTTGCAATAACCATGGGAGAAAGCTCTAGAGCAGCAAGCATAACTTGAAGCTTCTTGCGGGAAGGTTCGTCCAAAGGATTTGGCGTCGCAAGCTGGCCCCTAGGAGCCTTGATTGACGCACAGGGGTCATATTGCAGATCTCTAATCGCTACGGCATGACGTGTACATTGACGTAAGCCATTGAAAGCCTTCTTGATGGTGTTTGCTGAGTAGTTGGAGTCATAAAGCCAGGACACATACATCTCAACGTCTGTAATAGTAAGGTCCTGTAAGCGTTTCTCACCAAAGAAGAGATCTATGTATCGAATACTGTTCTTGTAAGACGTATAAGTACGACGCTCGATTTGCTGCGTGGACACAAGGCTCTTAAAGTAGTTGAGACAGTATGTGTACGCCGAACAATCAAGCCTTGTTGCTTGACTCTGTTCAACAACTTCAACAAACCCCGCATCCTTAACCCATTTCTCAGCCTCGAGCATGGCGGTCTTTTTTCCTCGACCAGATTTATCCGATGGAGCACTCAAAGAGTGGTGCTTCTCATGAATAAGTCCATCTGCTCCACGATACCTCACCCTTGCTTGCCAAACCTTGCCACGCAATCTGACTGAGATATTCATGCCATTTCTCCTTAACGTGCAACAAGTTGGTTGGAGGCGCTGCCTCCAAACTGCCTCCAAACTGTATGGATTGTTTTACTATACACACCGGACAAAAATTTGTTTTTGCAGGTCGCAACGGCATTTATTGAGCGTAACGAACTTTAATGAGCGGTATAAAACATAACTTCTAAACCGCAGGTCGCGCGTTCGAATCGCGCAGGAGGCACCAGAAACTCCAG
>ERZ773037.230-NODE-230-length-30760-cov-4.936232_pt1 | contig 30760 bp, 27 predicted proteins | sample MGYA00511466_ERZ773037 | MGnify/ENA primary metagenome ERZ773037 (study PRJEB29015, sample SAMEA2738146) | human oral metagenome | biome: human oral; feature: human-associated habitat; material: saliva | place: China | collected 2202 ... | reverse complement strand
TGACAGATCTGTTTTTCATGGTATCAATCGTGATATCAATTATGATAAGATACAGCATTTTCAATAGGCTGTCGTACAACGTGAAATAGTCTTGCTTTTTGTGGTCTGTTTTTCTGGCGTAATATCACAATGGATCAAACCGGCAATGGCTGGTTTATTGTGCCAAAACTCGAAAGAAGCAGACCGTTAACGTTGGGATCGTAGATTCTGTCGTTGATGCTCTGCTTTTCCCATGATAAGTGACTGTCACTTTTTATTCAATGCGACAGCCTCATGTATATTAGCTATTTATTAAGTTTTCGCTTACTGATGCGAACATGGGTCTTTCGGCAAATCCACATAAATTACAGAATTTTGACCTTAACTTAAAGTCACATTCATTGTAGTTTAAGTATCTTCCAACTATTGAATCAACAATACCTTTTGCAAAAAGCTCATTTCCTTTGTCAAGTTTATCTCTTAGTTGCTTTATTTCATCATAGTTCACCTTGTCCTTCAAACAGTTTAGCTTTAAGTCTGTCATCAAAAGTTGCGTTGAAATAGAATCATCATTTTCATATGTTTTCTCGACAGCCGGCAGTAGCAACTCGCTACTTAATGATCTTGCAACTTGATGTATCATTGAGCGAGCCATCCCCACCACAATGACATTAATTAGTGTTCTAATGCGATTTTCAATTTCTTCTCGTGATATATTTGATTTATTTTTTACGGAAGATTCATATACAAAGTTAATTAAGTCATCCTTTAGATACTTCATTGTCTCAATAATTGCATTTACTGAACGCATTCCGAGCCTATGCATTTCGTCAATTATCTTTATTTTATTCTGACCACTTATATCAGCAGGATAATTCTGTAAAATTTGTCCAAGTACTTCAATGGTTTTTAATGCTGCAACAATCTCCGCAAAATTCTTATCCTCCTCTGATATCGTATCATCAATGTAGTCTTCTCCCTTGCTTACTTCACCATCGTTCATTCCCATCTTATCCATTTGCTTCAACTCAGCATCTTTATTAGATTCTACATTTTCATTTGATGAAATCTTTTGCGGAATAAAATGTTTTACTGCATCTTTAATTTCGCAAAAAATCGGATTATCTTTTGAGTAGTCGAACTCCTCAAAGTTATCCAATTTTTCATAAGCATTTATCATAACATTATCAATAACACTTTGGTCACTGTTGAAATGACATACGAAAGTTACAACATTTCCGTAAGTCTCATTATGAAGAGTCGAGCTCATATGTTCCATTAGGTTTTGTACTTGCTCATCATTTAAATGATTAGCAATGTACTTTGCTGCAAAATAGTAAAAAAAGTATGGATACTTGAATTTATATCCGTCACCATTACTAAATTCTTCTATCAAAACTTTAGCACGTTGCATTCTATCAATAAACTGTTCAACATGAACATTCGAAAGTATTTTTTCTTCACATAACTTTTTAGAATATGATCCAATGTCCTCCTTTGTAATAGCAGTACGTTTACGATGCAGAATTTCATATGCTACTCCAGATAAAATTTCAGTATCTAAATTATATAACCCAGAATTTGTTTCATATTCAGCAATAGATGCAAGACTTTGATTAATCAATGACTCATAAAGATAACCATACTTACTCACATGAATACTTTGGCTAAAAGCATCCTTGTTTTGTAGTATACCAGTTAGAATAATTGGGTATGCAGGAATAAAAGACGCTCCATTTCCCAAAAAATTATTTACTATACCTTTAGCTTGTTCAATCTTTTCATCTATTGTTTTTTCTGTGTCGGAAACATTATTTAATTTATACCATTTTGATATAAAGTCTTTTCTTTTTTTGTTCCCAAATGGCTTGATTTCATAATAATACAATTCATCGCTTGAATTTATTACCTCTGATTTTAAGAGTGTTGTTATTGCAAAGCTTGATGCCATTAGTATTACAACTGTATCAAATTGATTTGACACACAATCTATCACCTTGCTTCTTCTATTGTTATTATTTTGTATTGAATCAAAATTATCTATAATCAATGTTTTATTCTTTCGTGGAAGCTGTCTGAATTCTTCCAAATAATCACCAGAATATTGTTTTTTATAAGTTTCCTCTATGGTCTTTATGATTGCATTTTCAGTGGATGTTGTAAAGTTTTGACCATAAGCAAGAATGCAACACCTTCCTGCATTCAACTCACTACGAAATAGCTGTTTACTTAATGTTGTTTTACCACTAGTTGATTCACCAACAATTATACTCAACTTATTTTCACACAGCTCTTTAAAATAGTTGTCACTTATTCGTACACTGCCGGATTTTTCATTTTTATAATCACTTTTAATTAAGTCTGGCCAGATGAACAAATCGCTTAAAACAATATTTTCTTTTGCAAAGTGTTTAACATTTATTCCTATGTCATCAATATAATCTAATAATGATTCATTTACTGAATATACGGACCTAATTGCCTTATTGCGTTCAAAGACTCTATCATTATCGTTGATTCTGTTATAAATACGGTTTTCGACCCATTCATAGTCCTTTACATTGTAAGATTTGAAATCATCATCGAATGCAATGATTGAAAAGCCACTTTCGCTTGATTTTGAATTTTGTAGTTCCTTTCCATGATAGTTTATCAGTTCATAAGTTTTCCCAGTTTGAATGTAATTGTCTTTATAATGTTCATGCCCAAACAATACAATATCAGCATTATTTCTAAGATGATCAATAAATGGTGTTTTATAATCTGGGTTTAACCAATTTAATGGATGATGACAAACATATATCACAGCTTCATAGTCATTTAAGTCTATCACTGGGAGAAAAGACTGTGGAATTACAAGTTTACCTGGTTGTTCATGCAACTCAGACATCCATGCAGAATTAACTGAAACAAATAGCACATCATTATTATCAATTGAAATTTCCTTTTCCCAGCAAATTCTATTGTTCATATCATCATAGTACTGCAAAACAAAATCATAAAAATGCTTTTGTTTTGCAATAACATTATTTACATACTCTTGATCAATATCAGTTGGGTTAATATTATTAATAAGAATATCCCTAACAGAACTATTCTCTGAAAAATCGCAATCATGATTACCTGGTGAAATTACAACTTCAACCTTTATATTTTTTTCATTTTCAATATACTGTTTTATATTCTCAAAGAACTTAGTTGCTAGCTTATATTGTTCACATTCACCTGAATATGCTATATCACCAGATACTACAATTACCAAAGTGGATTTGTCTTTCACACAACTGACACATGCTTTTGATATTTCTTCATATCTTTTTAAGATAGTGTCATCAGAATTTTTTATATGTATATCTGATAAATGAATAATAGATAACGATCCCATCTCTGCTTCCTCCATAGTTATAGTTATTATTATACAAGCTGATTATACTTGACTTTTTTTATATAGACAATCTGATCAACTTATATTACTGAATATATATGACACCTTTACAGTATAAAGGTTATAGCATCCGGCTTTTTTATCTCTTCCTTTAGCTTAGCTCTACATGCAGATGGCAGGTTGGGATGAACTGTGCCCGTGTTACGTGTTAAATGAAATTCCAAGCTCAGCGATAGGGCTGTCATATCAATAAAACACAAATACCTCATCGTACGTATCATGAAATGCCGAACTTCTTTTCTCTCTCTACACGTTCCTTCTCCGCTTTCTTATCCATCTTGAATTGCTTTCGGAATTCATCCGGTGAGTCAGGAAGTTTTTTATGTCGGATTTATTGTAAAGCGTGCAAAACCTTCTATGCTTATTATAAGTTTTGCTATTTTTATTCGGATATCCCAACACAAACTGACTTTCCGGGATTATAAAAATCACCATCTTTTCATTAGCATCATCTCCTATTAGTGCGCCTTGCCAATAAAAGTTAATCATTTTCTTTTTAACACCTGCTGTATTTTTAAATTTTACCCTAGCACCCTGAGTTGTTGTTAGCACATAATTCCCGTCTTTTATTTCATATTTACCAAAACTAATATCGATATTAGGATAATTATAATCACCGTCTCCTAAATAGTCCTCTTCTTTACCCCTACTCTCATCTTCAATTAATACAAATGTTTTATCCTTTTTAACGTTATGTAATATCTTGACTCATCATTTTTAGGATAATCCCCATACAGACCACATGTGTACACTTTATCAAACTCAATTTTATTAATGGGACGAGGTTTTAGAATAACTATTTTTATATAAAAAGCAGCTACCAGCAAAGCTATTATACTGATAAACGAAATACTTAACTTTAGTGAAATTTTTTTATTCATCTTTACTGTATTTTCTCTCTAAATTTTTTCTGACGATATTCCACATCTTTTTCATATTGTTTCATATCCTTTAATTTTGGTGTATCAAATGAATAAATTCATCCAGCTTTTGTTCTACGTCTTTCGTCTTGGAGCTGACCTCGTTCAGGTTTTCTATCGCCTCTCTGCACTGCGCTTTGATCTCAGCCGGGTCTAAATAGAAATATTCACTCATACTGTTCCTTCCCTTCAGAATTATTGCTGCTATTATGATGAGAGTCAGTCGATTGAAAATCCACCCGAGAACCTGTAATGCTATTGATCAGGGATACCTTTGAATGTGCATGATTCTGTTCGCGCCTTCCTCTCAAAATTCCGGAATTACAAGAGCTAACATGAGAGGTAATTCGCACGGATTAACTCTCTTTGTCGCATAATCTTAGAAACACTCATCTTCAGCCAGCGCCAGCACCGCATCCACTGCCCTGTGCCATCTGGCTTTGGCCATGATACGCTCGTCCTCGTCAATTACCGGCATGAATTCCTTGTCTATATCCTGATCCTTGAGCTTGATAATCTCATCAATCGACTTGTAGTACCCGGAAGCCAGCCCTGCCAGATATGACGCTCCCAGCGAGGTCGATTCAATCGATTTGTGACGGATGATGTGAACATCCGAAATATCTGCCTGATTCTGCATCAGGAAGTTGTTAAGGGAAGCACCTCCGTCCACCTTGAGATCGGTGATCTTTCTTCCCAGATCCTGCTCCATAGCCTTTATGAGATCATCGCTCTGGAAAGCGATCGACTCCAGGGTTGCACGCACCACATGCTCCTTCTTGGTCGAACGCTTGATTCCGAGGATTGCCCCTCTCGCGTCCGGTTCCCAGTACGGAGCACCCAGTCCTGTGAATGCAGGTACAACCACGACACCGTCGCTGTCTGAAACCTTGCTCGCCAAGCTCTCCGATATGCTGGATTTCCTGATTATCTGCAGATTATCCCTAAGCCACTGAATAGCAGCGCCACAGATGAATACTGAACCCTCGAGCGCATACTTCACCTCACCGTTTAATCCCCAGGCTATGGTCGTAAGCAGACCGCTGCTGCTGTACACAGGTTTATTTCCGGTATTGAGAAGCAGGAAGTTACCGGTTCCGTAAGTGCTCTTGATCTCCCCCTCTTCAAAGCATGCCTCTCCAAACAGCGCCGCCTGCTGGTCACCGGCAGCACCTGTTATCTGAAGTCTGCCGCCGAACAGCTCCGGGATAGTCTCGCCGAAGTCTCCCGCGCATGGTACAGGCTTCGGAAGCATTGTACGAGGAATATCGAGGATTGCAAGTATATCGTCGTCCCAGTCCAAAGTGTTGATATTGAACATCATAGTTCTTGCTGCATTTGAATAATCAGTGAGATGCCAGGCTCCTCCCGTCATCTTCCATATCAGCCAGGTCTCGACCGTTCCAAACAGCAGCTCACCTCGCTCTGCCCGTTCCCTGGCACCCTCGACATTGTCCAAAATCCATTTGAGCTTAGTAGCACTGAAATACGCGTCGATTATGAGCCCGGTCTTTTCCCTGATTAACTCGGAATATTCATGATCTCTCAGCCATTCCGCAGTCTCAGCCGTGCGCCTGCACTGCCACACGATTGCGTTGTAGATAGGTCTGCCGGTCTTCTTGTCCCATACAACCGTCGTCTCACGCTGATTGGTTATACCGATAGAATCGATATCCCTGTACGTGAGACTCGCCTTGAGTAAGGCCTCCTGTGCAACCGCCATCTGCGTCGAATAGATTTCCATAGCGTCATGCTCCACCCATCCGTCATGCGGGAAAATCTGCCTGAACTCCTTTTGCCCGACGCTTATCGCTTTCCCCGTTCTATCATATATAATGCATCTGGCACTAGTCGTTCCCTCGTCGAGAGTCATAATATATTCACCCATCGTAGCCTCCTCTTCTGCTATACAAAAAGCGCCATAATCCCGTTACTTATATCTATCCCCGCTTCCGTGAGCCTCAAACCCTCTCGCGTGATAATCAGCTTGCCGTCCCGTTCGTATCGGCGCACTTCGTCTCTCACATCACTGTAATATTCCCAAAATTCGTCGTAGCTGCCGAGTATATCCGCATACCTGATACCTTCTGATTTCCGCAGCCCCGTAAAAACAGCCTCGGACACGTCGTCATGCTCCGAATTCTCGTGAGCTTCGGCGATAGGCGAAATTCCTTTTGCCACAAGCCGCAGATACTCGTCCATAGAGCTGACATTTACGATACGGCGTCCGCCTATATAAGACGATGCGCCCAAACCCAGCCCGAGATAAGGAGACATATCCCAGTATTTGAGATTATGCCTTGACTCACGGCCGGCCCTGCAAAAGTTCGATATCTCGTAATGCTCATACCCGTGCTGCACAAGGTAATCGCACCCTGCATGATACATCGCGCGGTCGATTTCATCCGGAAGCTCTTCCAGCTCTCCACGTTCAAATTCATCAAAGAACCCGGTACCCTCTTCCAACTGCAGACTGTAGAACGACACGTGCTCCGGCTTGAGCTCACAGATGGCACTGAGGTCCGTCAATGTAGTTTCCGGAGTGCCGCCCGGAACAGCGAACATCAGGTCGAGATTGATATTGTCGTAGCCGGCTTCTCTCGCGAGCTTGATATCCCTGATGACATCGTCTGAGGTGTGAATGCGTCCCAGCCTCTGCAGTATAGCGTCATTCATGCTCTGCACTCCCATGGATAGCCTGTTCACACCGGCAGCTCTGTATCCCTTGAGACCGTCAGCTGACAGCGTGGCCGGATTGGATTCCATGGTTATCTCCGCTCCATTTTCTATGTTGAGGTTCCGCCTCAGCTCGCGCAGCAGTCTGTCTATCTGTTCCGCACTTAGAAGTGAAGGAGTGCCTCCGCCAAAGAACACGGAGTCAAACGTGCCAAGGCTCTCATCATTGCCATTCGCACTTCTTATTCTGATCTCCCGACACAGGCTGTCTACATAGCTCTCCCGCGCGGCTTCGTCCGATAGGCCTGACAGGAAAGCGCAGTAGTTGCACTTTCTCACGCAAAACGGAATATGAACATATATACCTGACTTCTTATTTGTCGTCATCGAACTTCAGAACCTCTGTGAACGCCTCCTGAGGCACCTCGACTCTGCCGAACTGTCTCATGCGCTTCTTGCCTTCCTTCTGCTTTTCGAGCAGCTTCTTCTTACGCGAGATGTCACCTCCGTAGCACTTCGCAATTACGTCCTTGCGGTAAGCTCTGACCGTCTCCCGCGCGATTACCTTCTGCCCGATTGCTGCCTGAATCGGCACCTCAAACTGATGCATAGGGATGAGCTTCTTGAGCTTTGCACATATCGTGCGCCCCTTTGCGTACGCTTCCTCTTCCGGCACAATTGTGCTGAAAGCATCGATAAGTTCTTTGTTGAGCAGGATATCGAGCTTGACCAGCTTGGCAGCCCTGTAATCCTTGAACTCATAGTCCAGCGACGCATAGCCCTTTGTCTTGGATTTGAGCGCATCAAAGAAATCGTATATCACCTCATTGAGCGGAATCTCATAATGCAGCTGCACTCTTGTCTCCGTCAGATATTCCATGTTGACCATGTTGCCGCGTCTGCTCTGGCACAACGTCATAATAGTGCCGACATAGTCCTTAGGCGTCATGATTTCAGCCGAAACGATTGGCTCCTCTATCCTTTGTATCTCCGCCGGATCAGGCAGGTTGGAAGGATTCTGAACCATAATCTCGCTGCCGTCCTTCATAACTACCTTGTATATAACGCTCGGCAGGGTGGTGATGACATTGAGGTCAAATTCCCTCTCAAGTCTCTCGATTATAACGTCCATGTGCAGCAGCCCGAGGAAGCCGCAACGGTATCCGAAGCCGAGGGCCGCGGAATTTTCAGGCTCGAAGTGGAATGCGGCATCGTTGACCTGCAGCTTCTCGAGCGCGTCCTTTACATTTTCATACTTCTCACCATCTGCCGGATACACTCCGCAGTACACCATGGACTGCGCCTTCTTGTATCCCTTGAGCGGATGAGCCGCCTGCGACTTGGTAAGTGTGATGGTATCTCCGACTCTGGCATCGGCAACCTGCTTGATGCTGGCGCACACGTAGCCTACCTCTCCTGCCTTGAGCTCCTTGGCAGGAATCATACTCGGAATACAGTAGCCGACTTCAGTCACCTCGTAGTCCTTGCCGGTGTTCATCATGCGGATGTAATCGCCCTTCTTTACTCTGCCGTCAAATATTCTCGTGTATATCACCACACCCTTGTAGCTGTCGTAATATGAATCGAAGATAAGTCCCTTGAGATTTGCATCCGGATCACCTTCAGGCGGAGGTATAACCTCGACGAGCTTCTCCAGCATATCATCTATGCCCATGCCTGTTTTTGCGGAGATCAGCGGGGCATCCTCGGCGTCAATTCCGATTATCTCTTCTATCTCCTCCTTGGCTTCGTCAGGTCTTGCGCTCTCCAGATCCATCTTGTTGAGAACCGGCAGAATCTCGAGATCCTCGTCGAGGGCGAGATATACGTTACCAAGAGTCTGTGCCTCAACCCCTTGAGTTGCATCTACAACCAGCACCGCACCGTCACAAGCTGCAAGCGAACGCGACACCTCATAGTTGAAATCCACGTGTCCCGGGGTGTCGATGAGATTGAGGATGTATTCCTGCCCATCCTTCGCCCTGTAAGCCAGTCTCGTCGTCTGAAGCTTGATGGTGATCCCCCTCTCCCTCTCGATATCCATATTGTCGAGATACTGTTCCTTCATGTCGCGCGATGCGACGAGTCCGGTCTTCTCAATCAGCCTGTCGGCCAGTGTCGACTTGCCGTGATCTATATGGGCAATAATGCTGAAATTTCTGATATTCTTTAAATATTCCATAACTGTATTGTTGTCCTTTGCTACTTTTCCGACTTATCGGCGCCATCTGCTTTACCTGCAGCTTCGTCTATATATGCTATCAGTTCCTTGCAGGCAAGCATGCTTGCATATACGGTCACCGCCAGCTCAAGTGCCATCCTGGTCGCTGTTTCCCTATCCTTGCATTCTCTGACCTTATCCGCCATCGATGAATACTCGGCATCAACAGTCCTACAGTACTCCTCATAAAAATGCTCCACATCCATGTGATCCATCTCCGACTCGAGCAGCACCCCCGCCTCTTTGACGCTCATCACCTGCTTGAGAAGGCAGATAGCAGTCAGATACCCGATATGTTCACGGTCATACTTCTTGCCATGAGCCCTTGGCAGCAAATCGCTCTTCATATAATTATTAATCATCGCAGGCGTAAGAGATTCATCACCGTCGAACTCAAGTCCGATGTGCTGTCTCTTCATATATCCGATAATCTGATCCATGTATAAGTCAATATCCGGAATCTTATCCCAGTTCTCCGGTCTGGAGTGTTCAAGCCTGTATATAAGTTCCTTAATCCGCTCCGGCATTATCTCACCTCTTTCTAATCTATATGTTTCATTATACTTAATCACGTGCGCAAATAACAGCGTTCATTTGTCAAAAAACTCAGCATCAGCTATTGCAATTTTAACAATTGTTTAATATAATATTGAATATCATATTACAAGGTTTTACAAATCTTCTTCACTGTATTTGAATATTACGAGGAGGTAACAAATGACAGAATTTTGCGTGCTTGGCGATTCAATAGCTAAGGGAATAATATTTGATGAGATCAGACAGAAATATGCTTTGCTAAACGACAACTTCATCGCTCTGTTGCAGAAGGATTTCGGCTCCACCTTCAGAAATTTCGCTTCGTTCGGCGCTACAACCTCAAAGGGAAGTAAGATTCTCGACAAGCGTTACTCCAATATTAAGGATTATAAATACACGTTGATTGAATTTGGAGGAAATGATTGCAATATAAACTGGAACGAGGTGTCCGTATCCCCAAATTGCGAGCATTGTGCCGAAACTCCCCTCAGCGAGTTCAAAGAACAGTATGAGCATATAATCGAAAAGACAATGCTCGCCGGCAGCAGGCCTATACTGCTCACTCTCCCGCCTCTTGACGGAAAGCGTTTCTTCCGCTGGGTATCGCGAGATCTCAACAAGGACAACATAATGAAATATCTCGGAGGGGATATCCTATCCATAGAAAAATGGCAGAGCGACTATAACGATATGGTCATCAGGCTTGCGGACGAATATGGGATACAGTTATTTGATATCAGGAAGCCTTTCCTGGATTTGGGAGATTATAGCGACTATATCTGTGCTGACGGCATGCATCCTAATGCAGCCGGTCACAAGCTGATCGCGAAATTTCTACGAAAGGAATTGGCTGCGCTCGACTAATATATAGAGCGAATCCGATTCACAATTGCGCTTTCAATGCAGCTGCCTCCCTTATCACAGGCAATTTATTTAAAAAGCAGTATCTGCGATGTATTTATTATGTGATTGCCGAGAAACTGCGCTCATGAACTTGAAATTTCAAAGCTTGTGAGATATAATTTCAAGGCGAATTATAACTGTTTATAAGAAAAGTGGGGTAAATAAATGGCAAACATTAAATCCGCAAAGAAGAGAATCAAAACTATTGACAAGAAGACTGCTCGCAACCTGAGAGTTAAGAACCATGTTAGCGAAGCTGAGAAGGCTTTTCTAGCTGCAGTTAACACAGGTGATGTTGCAGAAGCAGAGCAGGCATTTAAGGCTGCTGAGAAGAAGCTGATGCAGGCTGCTGCTAAGGGTACTTATCACAAGAATACCGTTTCCAGAACAGTTTCGAGACTCGCTAAGAGACTTAACAGTCTCAAGGAGAACAACTAATTCTCACCCGTCCCCACAGCACATACATGTGCAGCGTATAAGTTAAAAATACGCCAGAACGAAGGAGTGTCTCCCTTCGTTCTTTTTTTGTTTCAATGTCCCGGCTGCACATCTGCGCCAGTCGCCGCTCGCAGCGGACGCGAATGATGAAAGCAATGATAAAAGCCCGCCGGACTGCGGGCTTTCGATTCATTATTTAACACTGTCACTCTTCGATATTCGCTTCGGCCTGTACATAACATCATGTATATTTGTAACCGTTGCAAACGCGTCCGGATCTGCACTTTTCAGGTATTTCATAATCTTGGCGTATTCGTTTCTGTTGACAATCACGTTGAGCTCCTTTATCTTCTCACCTGTAAATCCACCTGATGCCTCGTAGATGGTCACTCCGCTATGCAGCTCATTGAGTATGTACTCGCATATCTCCTCATACTTCTTGGACAATATACATATCTTGAGCTTAGTAGTCATGCCGAACACATAGTGGTCGATAATAATTCCCGTGATGTATGTACCCAATATACTCAGGACTCCGGTCTTAGGGTCATAAATAAATATCGCCGGCGCTGAGATGACTATTCCGACGACAGATGTCGCAACGCCAAAGTCAATGCTCAGGTATTTGTTTGCCATCTTATAGAGCACATCGAGTCCTCCGGACGAAGCATTTCTCACAACCATGAGCGCAATGCCCAGATCGCACAGGAACAGATAGCATATCATGTCCAGAAACTGATCATTCATCACCCCATGATAGTTCGGAGTGAAATACTCGAATACCATCATAACTACCGGAAGACCCACCGACGGGTATGCCGACTTGATGGTAAATTCACGGTCAACGAAGAACCACGAGATGACGAGGAGTACAACATTTAAAATCAGGATAAGCACTGATTTGGACAGAGGGATAAACTTGCCGATCAGAATCGCTACACCGGATACACTGGCAATTGCGAGATTGCTTGGAACCATAAAGAAATAGGTCGCAGCACCGCATATAATCGTACCAATAGTGATAACAATAAAATCTATAATACCGTTCTTGCTTATATTCATCTCTCTGTCTCTATCGCCTTCTCTAATTATTTCTCAATACGCGCATTCATCATCTGCTTAACAAATCGAAATCTATCCCGGGCTGCTCACCTTGCTTATCGCTGTCTATCCGCGCCTATTTAGACTTCCATTACTCAATCGTTCTCACGCTGCTCTCTCTGCTTATTGTTGTATATCCGCAGGCTCTTCAGTATTATCAATTTTCCTGATCTTGCTGCGAACAAATTCCATAAATATCTCCAGGTGAGGTTCAATCCACTTCTCACGTCGATACACTATCTGCGAGTACATCCTACATTTGAAGCTCTTATCCGCATCCAGTATTACAACCCTGCCCTGCTCGAGATCTCTGATAATAGAAGATTTCGGAACGAAGGATACGCAGTTGCTGCTTGCAACTATCTCGCTAATCGCTATAACCGAGCTGACCTCCATGATTGGCTCATACTCTATACCATTGTCCTTGCAGTAGTCGTCGAGGAACCTCGGATAGCTCACCTCCTGATCGGAAGTAATGAATCCGTTGCTGACAATATCCTGAATCGGTATATCCTTCCTCGATGCCAGCGGATTGTCAGGCGATGCTATAAAAATCATCTCCTCGGGATGATCTACGACAGTGTTGCAGTCCTTGTACACCATCTTACGATCTATGAACAGGGCAAAATCTATTTCGTTCTGCTTGAGCTTCTCATATACGTTGTCGAAGTAATCCGATGTCTTGAGCACGAGCTTAATCTGAGGATATGTCTCGCTGAATTCCCTTAACAATGTTGGGAAATAAGCGTTTGCCATCGAAGATGTTGTTCCTATTCTGATTGTCCCATGCAGCTCATCATCCAGCTTCATGAACTTGCGAGCCTGCTCGTTAACCTTGAGCACCTGCTGTGCATAAGGCAGAAAACGCTCTCCACTTGAAGTGAGCTGAATTCCCTTCCCCATTCTGTCAAAAAGTCTCGTGCCCAGTTCATCCTCGAGCTGCTTGATTTGAACAGTTACCGCTGCCTGCGAATATCCCAACACATTTGCGGTGCGAGAGAAGCTGCCGAGTTCTGCGGCTTTTATAAAAGTTATTATAGTTTTAGATTCCATGAGGCGTATTTCCCCTATAAAAAGGTGTAGGCGAGACATACGTCCCACCCCACACCATTATGCTTTTAATAACAACTTGCTTAAACGCAATTATTTCAGCGTTTAATTGCAAATGTGACAGCTTACTTGTAAGACTCGATCATAGCCTTGAATGCGGGCAGCGATCTCTTGATCATATCATTGCTTACGCAGTACGAAAGTCTGAAATAGCCGGGGCAAGCAAATCCGTCTCCGGGAACTACGAGCAGGTTGTGATCCAGCTTAGCCTTTTCAGAATATGCAACTGCATCACCGTTTGGAGCCTTTACGAAGAGATAGAAAGCACCGTCCGGCTTAGCGCACTCATATCCGTACTCTCTGAGAGTGTTGTAGAGAAGATTTCTGTTCTCATCGTAGGCAGCCAGGTCAGGCATCTCACCAACGCACTCGCCGATAACCTTCTGAATCAGAGTCGGAGGGCATACAGATCCGATCTCGCGAGCAGCACCGGCAACCGTATCATATAGAGCCTTAGCATCCGCGCACTTCTCAGGAACATACACATATCCGATTCTTTCTCCGGGCAGAGACAGCGACTTGGACCATGAGTAGCATACAATCGTGTTGTCATATACTGTCGGGATAAATGTAACCTTAACTCCATCATATACGAGCTCTCTGTACGGTTCGTCTGCGATGATATAGATCGGGTGTCCGTACTCCTTGCTCTTTCTATCGAGCAGCTCAGCAATTGCCTTGAGAGTTCCCTCTGTATATACAACTCCTGACGGGTTGTTAGGGGAGTTGATTACAACAGCTACAGAATGCTCGTTGATAGTCTTCTCGAGTGCATCCATATCAATCTGGAAGTGAACTGTATCAGCGGGTACGACAGTCAGCTTAGCACCTGCACAGGTAAAGAATACGTTGTACTCAGGGAAGAATGGTGCGATTGCCACAAACTCATCTTCAGGGGATGTTGTGAGTGCGTGAGCAACAGATACCAGTGCCGGAGCGCATCCACATGTCATGAACAGCTCGTTAGCCTTTGCGTTTACGCCAAATCTCTCGTTGAGGTTATCAGCGATTGCCTGACGTACGTTCTCGAATCCGGGAGCCATCGAATAACCGTGAAGCTGGATTGAATCCTCTGTGTCAACAAGTTTCTTGATTGTCTCGTTAACCTTAGCCGGCGCCGGAATGCTTGGATTACCCAGTGAGTAGTCGTACACGTTCTCTTTACCCACTACCTTAGCCTGCTGCAATCCATATGCAAACAGTTCTCTGATAACTGATGGGGCTGTTCCTAAGCCATGATATTTTTCGTTAACCATGATTAACTCCTTTCCGTTACGAATAGCCATATACGATTAATATCTTTTATACCCTGCATTATATCATATACATTCTGACATAATAGTATCAATCGATATAATTTAAAGTAAACCTATGGTTTAATATTTATGATATTTGCTCCCTACCCGCGTACCTGTTACAATTACCGCATAGGAACACTAATTTATATGCGGATGTACACAGCGCGTATTCGTTGCTAACTAAAATACAAAATAATCGCTGTGTGTTGAGGTGCGTCGATGCTGTTATCTAAACTCGGGGAACTAATATCTGAATATCAACCGTCAGGTACGGTGCTCGTCATCATCGGCTTTGTCGCTGTAACGCATATGTGCGGTATCAATCCTGATAAGCTCAGATGGTTTCTGGAGCGATCCACTCATGAGGTATGTGGAAATTCAAGCCGTGCTGACGTACCACCCGCCGACTTTCCGAGTTTTACCCATATCAAGCATGTCGCTGCCCCTGCCTCAAAGTCATACCTGCACAGAGAGATTATTGCTGCCTCCCTTGCGGGGCATGAATTGCAGCTCGATATCACGGATTTATCCGACGATATACTTGCAACCTATGAGGCTATGGTCAAGCTTCCCAATCAGCCGCCCCGGAAGAACAACGTAATTAACAGGAACGCCAGCACTCCGGAGCGATTCGATATCCCGTCTACTGCCGGGCATAACGGCGTAGTTAACAGGAAAGGTGAATCTGAAAGGAGCGGCGGTTCTATGTGCAGCCGGCTGATCATAGATTGCAAGGAAAGCGGGACTACCCTCCGATTTCTCCTACCTGTAGTTGCGTCACTGGGAGTCGATGCTGAATTTAAGCTGCACGGCAGACTAAGTGATCGTCCAATCTCTGAGCTCAACGAGCAGCTGGAGCTGCACGGGATGAAAATTACTAGAGATACACCCGATTCACTCCGGATTTCCGGCAGGCTCCCCAATCAAAGGCTGCAGTCCGGCGAGTTTACCTTTGATAGTCCCCAATCCTCGCAGTTCATAAGCGGATTATTGTTCGCACTACCTCTACTCGAATCAGATAGCGTCATTCGAATTCGCGGGAGGTTTGAGTCAAAGGCATATGTGAGGATGACGCTTTCCGTGCTGCGCAGATACGATATCGATATCAGGTGTACTTCTGCTTCTGACGAGTGGATCTATACAATTCCGGGTAATCAGCGCTATGTCGGAAAGGTCGGCACAGTAAATGCCCTTGAAATTGAAGGCGACTGGTCAAACGCTGCAGTGCTGCTGGCTATTGGCGCCCTATCCGGCGAGCAGTTACGAGTAACCAACCTGCCGCTCCGGTCGGAGCAGGGCGATAGGCGGATTTTGGATTTGCTGAAGGAATTCGGCATCAAGCTCAGGTGCTATCCTGATGCAATCAGCACGCTAAATGGAACTGTGGACATATATCCGTCAGAGGGATTTAAGTCTATCGATGCCATTGATGCTTCGGATTGTCCGGATCTAGTCCCTATTATAGCTCTGCTTGCAACACAAGCTCGCGGCAGAACGCAGATATATGGCGCAAAGCGGGCGAGACTAAAGGAAAGCGACAGGCTGTCCGGCACATGTGCAGTCCTCACGGAGCTTGGAGCTGATATATCGGAGACGTCAGACGGACTTGTAATAATGGGGACAGGAATTCTCAGCGGAAGCTACGTCGGAGACGGATACGGCGACCACAGGATTATAATGATGCTTGCGGCGGCTTCCCTGGTGAGCGAGCAGCCTGTCAGAATTCACGGCTGCCGAGCAGTAGCTAAGTCGTATCCCGATTTCTTTAAGGTGTTGGGACGGCTCGGTTTCACTACAAAAGTATTGTCGGACGATGACTGACATATATTATTAATATATAAAGTAATATATAAAGGAGAGCTTATGTCTGTTTTACGAGGTGAAAAGCTAACATTATCTATATTCGGCACATCACACGGTACGTCGATTGGCATGATTCTCGACGGTTTGCCACCCGGCATCCGGATTGGTGAAGAAGCTCTGGCGACCTTCATGACGCGCAGAGCACCCGGCCAAAGCAATTTATCGACAGCGCGCAAGGAGCCGGATCACCCTGAATTCATCAGCGGGATCAAGGACGGCATGACAACCGGAGAACAGATCAAAGCAATTATATACAACACGGACGTCAAATCCTCCGACTACTCCGCGCTGGCTCGCACACCCCGGCCCGGTCATGCCGACTATACAGCTCACGTCAAATACAAGGGTCACGAGGACTCACGCGGCGGTGGCGCATTTTCGGGACGCATGACAGCGCCTCTCTGCATCGCGGGAGGAATTTGCAAGCAGATACTGGAATCCGAGGGCATTGCTGTAAGCGCTTCCATTCACGACATTCATGGAAATTCTTCAGAGCCTCTGTCCGAAATTGTCAAGGCGCAGGCGCTCCGAGATTCCGTCGGCGGCACAGTGATCTGTACAGTAAGCGGATTGGCCGCGGGCTATGGCGGACCTCTTTTTGAGGGGCTTGAAGGAAGGCTTTCACAGGCGATTTTCGGAATACCTGCCGTAAAGGGCATTGAATTTGGCGCCGGATTTGGCGCAGCTGAAATGTACGGCAGCGAAAACAATGACGAGTTTTATTACGATGCAAAGGGAAATGTGCGCACACGAACCAATAACTGCGGAGGAATACTCGGCGGTATCAGCGACGGTATGGATATTGAATTCAGAGTCGCTATCAAGCCAACCCCTTCTATTGCAAGGGTTCAGCGCACCATAATATATGACAGCAGGGAAGAAACTGAAATCGAGGTTCATGGCAGGCATGATCCGTGTATCGTTCCGAGGGCACTTCCATGTATAGAGGCTGCAACCGCAATTGTGCTGGTCGATGTAATGCTATCACAGCAGCCAGGGGAATCGGCAGATATTAAGAGCGAATACGTGCAAATTGAGAATAGCGATAAGGACGCTTCGACTGCCGGCCAAGCAATCGCGCGGTACGGTAAGGCTTGCTACTCTATCAATAGCGATAAGGACGCTTCGACTGCCGGCCAAGCTGCATCCACTGCGCCGGATGAGCAGCTTGATGGCATGTTGAACAGCGGTGACTCCGGTGTTCAGCACATATCGGATTGCAGATCCGAAATAGATGCCATCGATTCTCAGCTGCTGCCACTAATCGAACAGCGCCTTAGAGTTGCAGAAGCCGTCGCGATATACAAGCAGGAGCACAACCTTGAGATTGTTGATCAACCTAGGGAGGACTCGTTGCTCTCAAAGCTGCAGTCACGTTCCAGCCGTGATTTGGCGGATTTAAATAAAGATATATTTAAAGCTATAATAAACGCAAGCTGTAAGCACCAGAAAGATTTCATTACGAGGAAATGAGCAGACTCATTCATCTCGAAGACGTCTCAGTGCAGCCCGTATTACCTGCTTCGCATATCGCTCATCGACGTTATCCACACCGTTCACGATTGCATCTACCATCGAATTTGCAGCAGCAGCCGACTCCTTGTCGGTGGTTCCGGACAATAGCACCTTCTTGGATACTGCCATAAGGAATTGATCGAGCCCCTTCACTTCTCCGGGAACATAACGTCCGGGGCAAAAGTACAGCAGCGTATTCTGCATATTCACGCCATCCTTAAAGTTGATCTCGCATATCTGCTGATAGTTCGCCGGATTATACTCCGAAATTCCGGTTACAAACAGGATAAGCTTATCTTCACACCCTACAATCTGCTTCCTGAACTTATCGAAGCCCACTATACCGCTGCCCCTGAGCCAGCCTCCAAATATCACGACATCGAATCGGTCGAGTGACCCGTAATCAAAGTTAATCAGCGGGACAGCAGTGCAATCGAGCTCCGAAGCTATCCATTCTGCGTACTGCTTAGTCGAACCGCGTTTAGAATTGTATATCACTATGGCTTTTTTACCCACAATATCTCTCCAAATACGAAACTGTTGTTAATCTTATCTTTATTTCAAACATATCTTTTTTACCCGCAATATCTCCCTAAGTACACTAATATTTTACATTTTCCTTACCCAGCAGCTGCTCAAGCTCAATCAGAAGGTTTTCATCGATTGAAACTCCGTTTGCCGAACGCATAGGCTTCTGCCCGGGCAGATATATCAGCATCACTATCCGCCCTCTATGCGCAGATGCCGATCCGAGGATTCTCTGCTGAATCTCGTCCGCACCAAGCTGTTCGACCAGCTCGTTGCTTACCCTAAGCTTAAGGTAGCGTTCATCGCTATGTAGCTTCAATTTATCGGATTTACTATAGTTAGCAGCTGTTCCGGGGAATGAGTCAGCTCGTGCAGGTCCTCTGCCGTCCGCAAGCTCGTCAGCCGAATTGCGATTTCCATATGAGCTGCTGCGTGAATATCTTCTCATGCCGGAGCGCTCATTTCCGTAACCCTGTTCCTCAAACTCACTGATACGCTCAATCTCCGTAACTCTGTTGACAAGAATCTCAGGATCTGAATCCTCCTTAAAGCTGAGCGTTCCCTTGATTGCGACGATTGCATCATTTGCGAGGATGTACTTCGTCTTAGCATAATCTCTGGGGAATACAATTGCCGTAATCACACCATAATAATCTTCAATGGTGAGTCGCGCCATCTCCTGATTGGATTTTGTGACCATTCGCCTCAAGTTTCCAACCAAGCCCGCCATGATGACGCTGTCACCATCACGGAATTTCCCATTATTGCTGCCGCTATCCACTGCAAATTCGGCAGCTTCTTCATCTCTGCCATTCGTATTCGAATCAAATATCTCACCTGTATTCGCGGTAATATTCTTCCCAATCAGCTCGCGGTACTTGTCGAGAGGATGGCCGGACAGATAAACACCCATCATTTCCTTTTCCATAGCCAATAGATGCGCCATGTCAAAATTCTGAATATCCGGCAGCTCCGGAGCAGTCTTGACATCCTCCATCAGGTCAGAATCCAATTGGAACAGAGATATCTGATCCTTTGAAAGCTTACGTGCACTGCTCTGTGCAGCTCCGACGGCATCGTCACTGATTGCGAGAAGCGCCGCTCTATTCGGAGTAAATTCATCCATAGCGCCCGCTTTAATAAGGCACTCGACAGCCTTCTTGTTGAGCTCCGAGGGATCTATCGACTTGATGAAGTCGTACAAATTATCTATATTGCACCCCCGTCTGCCCTCGACGATAGCATCTACAATTCCTGTACCTACGTTCTTGATAGCCAATAGACCAAATCTAATCTTGCCATCCTTCGCAGTGAACTTGCGCCTGCTGTGCAGCACGGAAGGTGGCAGCACCTCTATTCCCAGCTCCTTGCAATTCCTAATGTATGCAGCGATGTGCCTTGGCTCTCCCATAACGCTGGACATCAGCGCGGCCATGAACTCTACAGGGTAGTGCGCTTTCAGATATGCGGTCTCATATGAAATGACAGCATACGCGGCAGCGTGCGATTTGTTAAACGCATATTCCGCAAAGCTAACCATGTCGTCAAATATCGCTTCAGCAGCCTTCTCAGGAATTCCGTTAGCGATGCACCCCCTGATTGCAGGTGTTCCATCTGAATCGTCTTTTCCGTGTATAAAATATTTCTTCTCCTCAAGCATGACGCTCATCTTTTTCTTGGACATTGCACGGCGCACAAGGTCCGAGCGTCCATAAGAATATCCGCCGAGGTCACGCACAATCTGCATTACCTGCTCCTGATACACCATGCAGCCGTATGTAACATTGAGGATTGGCTCCAGATGAAGATCAACATATTTGACATGGTCGGGATTCTTCTTATTATCTATATACTTCGGAATCGAATCCATAGGCCCCGGCCTGTACAGCGAGATTCCGGCTACTATATCTTCGAAGCACGAAGGGCTTAAATTCTTCATAAATTCGGTCATCCCGGTGCTCTCGAGCTGAAAGATTCCCTGAGTGTTGCCCTTGGCAATCATGTCATATACAGCAGGATCGTCATAATCCATCTTGCCGAAATCAATCTCTACGTCATGATTTTCCTTTATCAGCTGCAGAGCCTCGTTGATCATAGTGAGATTTCTGAGACCCAAAAAGTCCATTTTAAGCAAGCCCAGCTCTTCGATTGTAGTCATGTTGAACTGAGTTGCCAGCCCCTTGTCCGACATATACAGAGGTACATATTCGTCCAACGGCATCTTGCTGATCACGATACCTGCAGCGTGTGTAGAGGAATGACGAGGCATGCCCTCAACAGCCATCGACATATCAAGGATGTTTTTAACCAGCGGTTCAGTCTCATAGCGAGTGCGCAGGTCGCGATTTATATCCAGTGCCTTGCTGATAGTTATTCCCAATTCATTCGGGATAGCCTTGGCAATCGCATCCGCCTCTGCATAGCTGGCGTTGAGCACCCTCCCGACATCTCTGACTGCAGCCTTGGCTTTGAGCGTTCCAAAGGTTATAATCTGCGACACCTTGTCCTTCCCATATTTGCGTACAACGTAATCGATGACCTCCTGCCTGCGGTCGATACAGAAATCGACGTCGATATCCGGCATGCTGACACGCTCAGGATTTAGGAATCTCTCAAAAATCAAATTATATTTAATCGGATCTATCTCGGTAATCGCCAGGCTGTACGCCACGATACTTCCCGCCGCAGAGCCTCTGCCCGGACCAACCGGGATTCCGTTGCTCTTGGCATAGTGGATAAAGTCCCACACAATCAGAAAGTACTCGACATAGCCCATCGACTCGATCACCGACAGCTCGCCCTCAAGCCTTTCGCGATAAAAATTGCCATCTTCAAGCGCTTCACTGCCGTAACGACGTTCGAGGCCCTGATAGCAGAGCTGCCTGAGATATTCACGATTGGTTAATCCACCCGGTGAGATGAACTCCGGCAGATGGTAGTTCCCGAATTCAAACTCCACATTGCAGCGTTCCGCAACCCTGTGCGTATTCTCGATAGCCTCCGGTAAATCGGGAAACAGCGAGAACATCTCCGACTCATCCTTCAGATAGAACTCGTCATTTGCAAAGCGCATGCGATTTTCATCGTCCACGGTTGTTCCCGTTTGGATAGCAAGCAGTACATCGTGCGCCTTGGCATCGCTTTATATAGTGTGCATCATTTGTAGCGACCAGCGGTGCACCAATTTCCTTAGCAAGCTTGACAAGCCCCTCAGTTACCGCCTTGTCCTCATCAAGAAAATGGTTCTGTATCTCCAGAAAGAAATTATCCTTTCCGAATATCTCCTGCAGTTCAATTGCCTCCGCCTCAGCTCCGGAGTAGTCACCGCCCAGAATTTTCCGAGGAATTGCTCCTGCAAGACACGCAGACAGGCAGATGATTCCTTCGCTGTGTTCGCGCAATACTTCCTTATCAACCCTTGGCTTAAAATAGAACCCCTCCGTGAAACCGATTGAAACAATCTTGGTAAGATTCTTGTATCCGGTCATGTTCTCAGCTAACAGGATCAAGTGGAACATACCCCTGTCACGCTCCGGATCCTTGTCAAATCTAGTGCGTGCAGCCACGTAGACCTCACATCCGATGATAGGCTTAATACCGGCCTTCTTGCACGACTTATAGAAATCAACAATTCCGAACATGACACCGTGATCCGTAATAGCCAGAGAATCCATTCCCAGGCTTTTGACGTATTCGGGCGCTTCGCTGATCCTGGACATTCCGTCCAGCAGACTGTATTCAGAGTGAACGTGTAAGTGCGTAAATGCCATCTCTACCTCATTCTGTTAATTTAACCATGATATATAACGGGAAATTAAAATTTTTTCTCTAATTCGATTGGTAAATTGTATCACATCAGGGCTATAAAAAGCTAAATATAAATCACTTGATAAATCTTTTAACAATAACTACATATTATCTTTATATTATTGACAAACATATATCAAAGTACTATAATCAGAACATAGACAGACGATCGGGAGTCTGTTTGGAATTATCTTTTTACATCGTTTTTAGACGTATGGAGGTTATTATGTTAATTGTATTAAAAGGACTTTGCGTAATCGGAATGGTTCTCTGTATTGCGCTGACAGCAATGAAGATTAAATCTAATCTTGCAACAGAAGAAGGCAAGGCTGAATGGGCAGAGCAGAAGAGATTTGCTCCTTGGAACGCTATGGTAGGTCTTGTTGCCAACTTCTTTGATACTCTGGGTATCGGCTCGTATGCTACATCCTGCGCACTGTTCAAGATCAGAGGTTCCATCAAAGATATTTATATTCCGGGAACTCTGAATGTCGGAGATACTCTCCCTGTACTTTTGGAGGCATTCCTGTTCTTCGGATTCGTTGAGGTTGACACTCTTACACTTATTTCCATGCTGGTCGCAGCTGTACTCGGTGCATTCGTGGGAGCCGGATTCGTTACAAAGTGGGATCAGCACAAGGTTCGTATCGGAATGTGCATCGGTCTTCTGATTCTCGGCACTGTGATGGCGTGCAAGACTGCTCAGATTGGACCTTTCGGTCTCGTTGGAACTGCAACTGCTCTGCACGGGGTAAAGCTGGTCGTGGCTGTAGTAATTAACTTCTTCCTCGGTGCTCTCATGAACATCGGTGTAGGACTCTATGCTCCTTGCTTGGCGCTCGTATCCGTACTCGGAATGAACGTCGGAGCTGCGTTCCCAATCATGATGGGCTCTTGCGCATACCTGATGGCGTTTGGTAACGGTCCTAAGTTCATCAAGGAAAACAGATTCGACATGGTTTGCACGCTATGCCAGATGGTAGGTGGAGTTATCGGTGTTTGCATCGCTTACTTCCTCGTAAAGAGCTTGCCGCTTGATATCCTGATGAAAATTGTCATTGTGGTTGTATTCTTCACAGCATTCATGTTTGGTAAGGACGCTGTTGCAGACAACAAGAAGAAGAATGCTTAATCGCATTGTTTGATTCAACGTTCAAAAAGGTCTCCTGACGGAGACCTTTTTTAATTTTCGTATTCAGTTACTGTCTAAACTCAAGCACCTTTTCTATGATTGGCTTTATTGTCTCTATCTCTACACCATCATATCCAACCTTGAACCTATCTCTAGCGGCTGATATTTCTTCCTTTGAGAGCGGTGTAAATATCCTATCACCCATCGCCTTGAGTGCCAGCCTATCTGCGCTCTTACATCCGCTAGGATCATATCTGCCGGGAAGCAGATGGAAGCATCCTTCAGGAAGCTGCTTGCATCCATTGAGGCTTTTTACGTATGCGGTATACTCATCTGACGGCTTGATGATGCCTGTGGCAAAGACGATCAAATTGTTGTTCTCTATTCCGAAGTTAACAAGATTCGCTCGCAGCATATTGTAGCGCGTAATCTCCCCGCCTCTTATCCAGCTTCCGAATATTATATTCTGATACATCGATGCATACCCGAGCTTTCCCCTCGAATACTTCATAACATCGCAGTCTAACGCCTTAGATATCCATTCTGCGTACTGTTCGGTAGCTCCGTTGCTCGAATTGTATATCAGTATTGTGTCAGAGCCTTCCGATTCTACAGCTCTGCGCTTCGCCGCCTGTCTGTTTGGATTTCTCATGTATCCCACACCTCTTATGTTATCTACAAAATGAGGGATGCCGGAATTATCCGTCATCCCTCATACGTATTATAGCATAATCGCATACACCAGGTTGCGATTTATCTATTTTTTAATTCTTTTTCCTTCATGCGGATCTTAAGAATCATCAGAGCCTTCTTAACATCGTCTGCAGTCATGTTATTCTCACCCACAATGTTCGATTCAATACCCTCCGGGTTCTTGTTGATGTCTACGATATTGTTCTGTAAATATTCATTCTCTACCACAAACGTAGCCACGGTTCCGCTGAAGTTGAGTCCGGACATCGGGATGCCCATCTCTCCAAGCTCTTCCACGCAGTTTGTATAGTCTACATCACTGTTACCCCAACCGTCAGAGGTAACGATAACGCCATCTGCACGCATACCCTGCGCCATTACAGCTGCACGCTTGCTGTTTCTGAGCTTTTCCTTGTTATCATCGGATGTACCGAACAGGAGCACTCCCATCAGGTCAATTCCCGAATCTGCACCAACGATCTCTACCAGTGGATCTCTGAAGTGGTGCAAGCTTGTTTCTTTAGTCGAAGGACCAATTCCCATATCAGCACCTCCCTATTGCATCGAACGAATAGCGCCGTCTCTGTACTCGTTTGGAGTCAAGAACACAGGCATATTGTTCATCTCTATTATAGAACGTCCGCCGTGAGCACCTGATGGCTCATCCGGGAACAAATATGTGTCGTACATAGCACCCTGACCGGCGACCTGTCTGATTATCAGCACTTTCTTCTGTCCGGGTCTAACAACATCATGATACTCATGACGCTCTGTAGCTTTGTTACCGTCAAACTTCTTCATCTGCTCTCTATAAGTCTGAATGAAGTCATCACAAGCCTGATGCCCCTGTAGGCATCCGTATCTCTCCTGACCCATCTCCTTCTTAAAGGTTACATCAAAAGAAATGATATAATCGTCCTCTCCCGGTGTTCCGGCTCTACCGAGCACCAGTTGTTCACTGAGTTTTCCTTCCGAAGATCCAAACTCGTGAGTTTGCTTGCCCTCAGTATCAACACCGGTAAGCATCACATACACTCCTGTGATAGTATGCGTTATTCCTTCTCCGCACTTTCCCAGAACCTTTGCCGAGATAGGAATAATATCCATGATGGTATTAGTCCATCTATCATGATCTCCCGGCTTTATAATCTGAATACCAATGTTGTCGATAGCATCATATTTCTCCAGAAGGGATGGAATAATTTCCTCAGATACGACCATCTCGCCATTGTACGCTACATGGTTGTGCTCACCCATCTCAACGCTATTCATATGAAATGCCTTGATGACAAGTCTTCTCAAATCAATTTCCTGTACACTCATTTGCATACCTCAATACTTTAACTTCCAGTAATTACTATACTTAAATAATTGCTACATCATTCGATCATCCTTATATGATTAGGTGGCAAATGTGTTAAGAATTTCTCGAATGCTTTTTTGAAAAAAGGGGCAGATATACATCTGCCCCGTCTTCGTTTCCGATGTCCTATTAAGTTCTAGAACTAGATTACAGCGTGATACTCGAAAGGCAGTGGAACAATCTTTCCCGGAGTCTCGATTGTCTCGAGAAGCTCAAGCGTTGCCTTTACGATTGCCTTCTGCATCACTACGTCATGTGGAGCACCTGCATTAGCACCCATAGGTACGATTGGAGCTGCCGCACGCGGAGATCCTGCCTGTCTTACAACAGGTGGAAGCGCTGCAATGATAACAGTAGGAATTCCTGCTTCCTCAATTGCTCTCTGCACGATTGTTGCAGAGCGGTGGCAGGTTCCTCATCCGGCTGTAAGGATTGCAGCGTCAACGCCTTCATCCTTGAGCATCTGAGCGATCTGTGGACCGGTTTCGTTAGTGAATTTCTCGATGTTTCCACCACCGCCCATGAATCCGGCATGTGTAGGAGCTGTTGCCTTGATGAATCCCTCATCTCTCAGCTCGTGGAGTCTGTCGATTGGGAACATGCAGTTGATGTCCTTGTTAACATCAGAGTTGTCATATCCACCATGTGTTACCATTAGCTCGCTTGATGGAATATCATCCGGAACCTTTCTCCAAGTGAAGTCTCCAGCGAGGTTGAATCTCTTATCTGTCTTTACGTGTACACCTGCAGCAGTAGCAAGAGCAACTGTCATCTCATTGAGAGGCTTAGTTACTGGTGTAAATACTGACTTAGGTGTAATAGGAACAAATATTTCAGATTGTAAGCCTTTTACAACTGTCATACTCATTTGTCTTTTCCTCCTTAGTTTATTTGTGCTTTTCAGCATATTCAGCACGACGTCTATTTAGAATATCGATATTACTTACGTATTTCTCGTTGACCTCCGGTCCCTCCTGCTCTATGAAACTCATATTCCAGGCAACCGTCTGGCCTACTTCCAGTGGATAATCCGAGATAACCATCCTCATCGGCACCTTGAGTTCTCCCAATCGACCCTTGATGTCAACACAGATTCCTCCATCATGCACTTCTGTAATGATTCCCTCAACCTTGATTATCTTATCCCCATACTTCATCAGTAATATCTACCTTCCTAACTATAAACTAGTCGTACTTTTCCTTTCTCTTCTCACTGATAGGAAGCGACTGCTCGTTATCTACGAGTTCCATCTTCTTGCCAGTAACCTTCTCGATGAGCTCAACGTTGTTATTCTTAACATTTACGTTGTACTTTCTCTCCGGAGCCTTAATCTCTTCGCCGGCCATCTTAGCCTTCAGCATAGCAAGTCCACGGAGAGCATCCTCTGTGCAGAGAGTGTTGCAAGCAAGAACCTCGTTCTCGATTCCGGACATGGACTTGTTGTTGTCGATCATAGCATCGCAGAACTTGTTACCCGTTACAAGAGCACCCTGTACAGCGCAGAATGAGAATCCTACAACCGGAATTCCTCTCTTACCAATCTGCTCGATGTGGCTTGTGAAGTCAACATGGTTGTTTCCGAATCCTTCTGTCGTAACGAATGCACCGTCAACGCCCATGGACTCAACCATCTGACCGAGTCTTCTGGATACGTAGAACTTATCAGCGTTAGCCTGAGGTGATCCAACGAAGATTACACCAACTACGTCAACATCCGGGTCATGTACAGCCTCAAGAACCAGCGGCTCTCTCCAGTAGTGCCTTGACATCTCCTTGGAAGCAGGTCCGATGCATGTCAGAGCGTGGATACAACCATCGAGTACCTCAAGAGGGTTAGCCATAACCGGAACGTTACCGAGGTCAACGTTTGGCTTAGCTCCCAGTACACCTACAGGGTCGTTAGGGAATAGGAAGTTGTCGTGCATAGCACCCTGTCCCATGATCTCCTTAACGATAACGATCTTCTTCTTTCCCGGGTGTCTTGTCTGCTGAAGAATCTGCTCCTCAGCCGGTGCTACATCCTTAAGATCTCTCTTCATAGCTTCTCTGATCTCAGAAGTTACGTGATCTACTGCAGTGTGAACTGCTATAGGTCCCGGCCTCTCCATGTTCTTCTTGTTGTCGATAACTGCGTGAGCAACGATCATGATCTCACCCTTATCAACAGCACCGGGACGACCCCACATCATGTTCTCGTCGATGTATCCCTCGGAAGAGCCGAATTCACCGACCTGAACACCTTCTTCTGTGATACCGGTTACTACCATGACTACACCATCGAGAACCTTTGTAACGCCCTCGCCAAGTCCCATGTCGGAATCTTCCTTAGTAGCAATTGGCTGGATATCCATTACTGTCTCTGTGTACACGTGATAGTCATCCGGTGTGATCAGGCTAAGCTCCAGGGACTGAACCAATCTCTGAGCTTCTGCACCCTCTGTTGCTGCGCTCTTGCGAACGTAGAGAGTGTCTCCCTCAATCTTAGTCTCATCTCCAAGAACAACCTTGTTGATCTTGTAGTGCTTTCTTGTCATCTCCCTTAAAACAGTCTCAGCATCCTCATCTACCGGAGCTGCGGTTGCAACTGCCGGCGCTGCTGCTACTGCTGTCTGAGCCGGAGCTACAACTCCGCCACCGAGTCCTGCAGGGAGCTCAATGTCGATGTTCTTGCCCTCTCCAATGTGCAGCTTGATTGTTCCTGCTGCGGAAGCTACAGGAGCTACTGCCGGAGCTGCGGCTACCGGAGCTGCCTCCGCCTCTGCTGCCGGAGCTTCTTCCTCTGCAGCCTCATCAGCATCGTACTTATCTACGATGTCCGGTGTAACTGGAGTTAAGGAATCAACAGTTTTAGTTAGTTTCGATCCGTTAAGTACCTGGCCCAGCTTGAGAGCTCCCTCGGTATTCAGCAGACCAGAATCAATTAGATCTGGGAAAATTGCTGGATCTTCGAAGTTAGCTGGCTCAAGAACAGTTCCCTCTTCTGCTCTGCAGCATAGTACCGCTGGGTCGTTCGCATGTTGTTTAGCTGTTTCAGCTGTGATTGACATATCGATCTTCCTCCTTAAAAATATTGCCTTTGCAAATGCAAAATTCTATATTTACTCCGATCGCGCCTCAAATGATCGGGCAAATGAGGCACTCGGATTAAATATCATTAGTTGCTCTCAACGTTATCCACTACGTCGAGATCCTGATCAACCTGCTTAGAAACTCTCAGAGTTCTGTACAACGGATGATCAACAGCCCTCATGACATGGTCTGTCTGGTGAAGAACCTTAAGTCCCATCTTAGGACCGGAGGCCATTACAGTGTTCGAGCAGTCGGAGCAGTTTCCTATGATGATGTACTCACACTTGTCCTTCTTGAATTGTAGGTTGTTAGCAACCTGTCCCGGACAGTTCCCCGGTCTCTCGCACTTTCTCGAGCCATTCTTCTGCTCTTGAGCCTGCTTGCAGTAACAATGCGAAACCTCCTTTGCATTGTACTTCTTGCAGAGCTCCTGCATTCTCTCATAATTACCACCGCATGCACATACCAGGATTCCCATGCTGGCTCCATGCAGATCCATGAACGGCATCGATACCAGGATAGCTCCGGTCGTCTTAGTGATAGGGGCATCCAGATCAGTGGACTTGCCTGTGAATGCACCACCCATTACGATCTCGCCGTACTCGCCGTCAATACCGCCGGCTCTCTCAATTAGAGAACGCACGCTTGTTCCAACCGGAACATCTATAAATACGTGAGCCTCAGAACCGCCGTTTAGCTTACCGCGAACGGTGAGGTTCTTGAGGAACGATGGCTTTCTCTCGTCTACAGCCTCAGCAACTCTTGCGCAAGTCTCGCTGTTGATTACAACCGAGTTTGCAGCAGACGGCAGCTGGCTTGGCTCCAGCTCTATTCCAAGACATTCTCTGACTACAGCTCTTTCTTCTCCCATCGGGTAGATATCCGGCAGAAGATGTCTCGAGATATTCGGTTCATCCTTAAGAAGTGCATCAAGGGTTTCAACAGCTTTGCGATTCTTCTTCTTGATAGCGAAGATAGCCTTGTCAGCTCCGGAAATCTCCATCACGAGCTTAACTCCGCGGATAACCTTCTCCGGCTCATCTTCTATCTGCTGAACGTTGTGCTTGAGTCCGGGCTCGCACTCAGAAGCATTAATAAGAACGTAACCGCCGTTCTCAAAATGTGTATCAATCTTAACTGCAGTTGGGAATCCGGCTCCGCCCATTCCTACAACTCCAGCAGCCTTAATCATCTCAAGAGGTGTTCCCTCCGGAATCTGAACATACTCGTCTTTCTGCTCTTCATCAGGCTTAATAACAATCATCTCGTCTGTTATTTCTTCTACAACGCCATATGCGCTTGAGAAGATATTTGCGCCGAGACCTGTTGGTTCCGCTATGAGGGTGCCCTTCTTAACTTTGTCACCAACTTTAACAATTGGTGCACATGGCTTACCTACATGCTGGCTCAACAAAATCTGCAAATTTTCCATGACACAGTCTCTCCTTAAAATTTTTGACTCTACAAATCATTAATGTGTATCGTTCGAAAAGCCGTGCAAATAAAGGGCTGCACAGTATTTTCTAGATTGATGATAACATAACAATTTATTTATTTCAATGATAATTGCCAGATTATCTATTGAGTTTTTCTATATATAATTCTATGACACTCTATGCACTTATCAGTAATTTTTTCAAGCATATTACATAATTTATTGGACAAATATTTTTTATGGATACGTGGGTTTACACATATTTTTTTCGATAAAACGTTCACAACATTTTTATAAAAACCGCCGCATGCCGTATATTCAAGCCTTTGTAAATCCAACGAGCTAACATGATGTATTTATTTCTTTAATAGGAGCTTGTTATATTATTGACTTTTAATATGCCCTGTTCTATAGTTTATTTAGGTGGCAATTATTTATTTCATAACTTGTTTGACCTAAGGAGGTACATGACAATGGCACTAACAGCTAAGATTGATTACAAAAAGTATACTGATCCTATCAGAACTATCGAAGCTCACACTGAAGGTGAGTACTGCAGAGTGGCTCTTGATTGCCCGGAGACAGAGGGTAATACAATGATCGAGAGAAAGCACTTCCTGGAAGAGCATTATGATTATTTAAGAACAGCTCTCATGTTTGAGCCTCGTGGTCACCACGACATGTTCGGTGCTTTCGTTGTAGAGCCTTGCAACAAAGAAGCTGATT
>ERZ773037.228-NODE-228-length-30870-cov-7.693948_pt1 | contig 30870 bp, 17 predicted proteins | sample MGYA00511466_ERZ773037 | MGnify/ENA primary metagenome ERZ773037 (study PRJEB29015, sample SAMEA2738146) | human oral metagenome | biome: human oral; feature: human-associated habitat; material: saliva | place: China | collected 2202 ... | reverse complement strand
CACTATGGCACATAATATGACATATTTGGCGTTTCATATTATTGACTTATTTGTGACATACTTCCTTTCTTTTAGACGTTTACGTGGTGATGATTGTCTCATTCATTCCAAACTAAAGTCTAGACATTAGGATACCCCTCAGACGCTCTCAGAAGCCCGTCATGCGATTTTAGAGCGGTTCTAGGGTAAATATACTCGATAGGGTTTAAAACGGCGTAGAGAGCCTTCTAGGGCCTTTAAAATCGATTTGTCTATTTTATAGCGTTTTATGAGACAGTAGATTTTAGGTCATTGTGATTTGGACTGTAGCATTTGACACTAGGATGCTCCTCAGAAGCTCTCAGAGCCCCGTCACACGATTTTAGGGTGGTTCTAGGGTGAATATACCTGATAGCATTTTAAACGACGCAGAGAGCCTATCAGAGCCTTTAAAAGCGATGTGGGGTTTTGACAAAAGAAAAAAAAGACCCAAGTGGGTCTTTTTGATTAGGTTTCGTCTGTCGTATCGTCTGCTGTTGTTTCAGTAGTTTCAACGATGGGTTCATCGGAAGCTGGTTTAAAGGCTTGTGTCGTTTTAACGAGTTCTGCGTTTTTAACGAGCGTGAGTGCTTGTTTGTCGGCTAGCATTGGATAAACGGTTGACTCTTCACCGCACTCAATGACAATCGTTTCAATAGGCTGTGGTCTACGTTTTTCGTAGAAGACTTGTGTACCTGCACCTGACGCTTTGATGGGGATATCGTCAAGCGATGTGCGTTTAATCCATTTGGTGTCATCGACGGTTTTGATAGCCGAGATAGTCGATGATTCTGTTGTTTTAGGTCGGACGATAGCAAAGGCGAGTTCGCTGTCTTTGACAGGGTAAGCTTTTGTCTTGGTACGAACGGTTTTAGTCAAGAGATTTGAGTCTTTAACTAAGGTTCGGCGCGTTTTACCTGATTGTGCGATAAAGATAACTTCGGTATCGTCAGTTTCAAGTTCAGACCTCAAGGTGAGACCCACAAGACGTCCTTCAAATTTATCGAACAAGGTATCTGCAAGGTCGCCGTTTGATTTGTCTGATTTTGGATAAACACGTAATTCCGATAGACGTTTTTGATACATGATGCCCGTTGATGAGAAGCCGACGAGAATATCATTGTTAGTTGTATTATAAACAACCTCATCGTCTTTGAGCGTTTTATTCTTAACACGGTCAGTCAGTTTAACGTAGCCATATTCATTGACAACCATAGTCAATTCGACTTCGATGTCCTTGATTGGTTTGTTGGACAAGTCATCAACGATTTCCGTACGACGTTTATCGAGACCTTGTTCGGTGAACAACTCAATGAGTTTGTCGTTTTTCTTGGTGATGTAGTTGATACGTGACGTTTCGTCGTTAATAAGACGGTCAGCCCAATAAATACGAAGGTCAAGGTCTTTCTTTTCGTTCTTGATTTTATCAAGGTCGAGTGCGTTAAGCGATTGAATACGACGCTTGGCGATATGCGCTGCTTGATCTTCGTTGTAATTGAATGTCTTCATGAGGGTCTGAATGACTTCGTCTGATGATTTGGCGTCGCGTGCAATTTTAATAATAGCATCCAAGCGTACAGGGTCATTGAGCGTCATAAGCGCATTGACGATGTTTAGACGGTCTTCGGCGTTCTTAAGTTCCATTTGCGAACGTCTAATGAGTTGTTCGTTTTGGCTCTTGAAGTAAAACATCATGTAATCGAGAAGCGAAAGCATGTACGGACGATAGTCATAGGTTGCGATGAAACGCCCGTGGTAGTTCCCTGATAGTTTTGTCTTAGCAAACAAGACGGTTTTGATGTGTTCGATGTCTGCTTTTTTCGTTAGACTGATATCGAGCTGGGTACGCCATGGTTTATCGTCTGCATATAAGACAGCTTTGGTTGCGCCTGGGAGTTGGCCACTGTCAATAAGGTCTTTGATATCACCTTCGACGTTTTTGAGTGAGCCTGCAATGGTGAATGGAACTTCTGTGATACGAAGCACGCGGTCGATACCGTTGTTTGTTTCTTCGCATTTGCAACGTACTTGCATGGTTCCTTTACCTGTACGGTAGTAAGGTCTTGGGTCGCCTGCAATGTAACCACCTGTTGGGAAGTCGGGCGCTTTTAGGATGGACACGAGTTCTTCAAACAAGAGCTGCTCGTCTTTGTCTCTGTTGCGCATGTAGTGATTGACAGCTTTTGTGGCAGCAACAGGGTTGTGTGGCGCGTTTGATGGTGCATACCCGTAAGTCATACGTCCGGGTCTCGCACCGTTGATTAAAGCCAACGGAATAGTGGTCGACAGATAAGCTGGCTCTTCCCAACCCTTGGTGTTATCGTAGTTAGGGTTAAATGGGACAACGCCTTTGACGCTGTTTTCGAGTATCATGCGACCCCAGTTGTTGATACGAGCTTGCGTATATCGTGGGGCGGCTGCCTTGTTTCCTAGGATATCCGAGAAAGACCCACCTGGGTGGATTAAGGTTAGCCAAAAGTCGAATTGTTTGGTCAAACCGTCAATCCCTGAGTAAGCCGTTCCATGCGGGTGGAATTTACCAACCGTCTCACCGTCAATTTGTAAGCTCTTACGCAAGTTGTCACCTTTGTCGAGACCCATGAGACGCATGGTGTGGAGAACACGACGTTGGACGGCTGTGAGTCCGTCACGGATATCAACCATGACACGAATAGCGTTTGCATATACAGCAAAGTTCAAAAACTGTGTATTGTTATAGTCATATAAATCAATGTCGATTTTATTTTCTTTTAGATTTGCTTTTTGTTTAGCCAAGGTTTTCTCCTTTCGTTAAATAGCCATGTCGTCAAATAAGTGAGCGTTTTCTTCGATGAAGGCACGACGGGGTTCGATGTCTTCACCCATAAAGAGTTCGATTTGTTTGAAATAACGGTCAAAATCGTCGAAAGTACAATCAATGACACGACGTGTGTTAGGGTCGCAGATGGTTTCGTAGATAATATCGTCGTCCATTTCACCGAGTCCTTTGTTACGTTCCACACGGACGGGTTTGTTTTTAGCTAAGAAGGCTGATTGTTCAGCGTCTGAGTAAGTGAAGACGTGGTCGCCCTTCTTCTTAGACATGAAGTTGATGTAGAGCGGTGTGACAATACGACGAACGTGCCCTTCTGTAAGAAGCTCAGGACATAGTTTTACAAAGATAGCTAGGAGCTGTAGGTAGATATCGCCACCGTCCACGTCGGCGTCGGTCGTGATGAGGATTTGCCAGTAGTTGAGCTTAGACAAATCGACGTTGTTTCCGAGACCGCACCCTAGAGCCGTAAACAGCATAAGCACTTCAGCGTTGTTTTTGACGCTTTCGATGTCGTTCTTGAAGGCTGAGATAGATTTCCCACGCAAAGGGGCTACGGCTTGATAGATGCCTCGTTTTGCGTCATTGATGCGTTTACGAGCGATACCGCCACCAGCTGAGTCCCCTTCGACGATAATGCACTCGGTGCGAATACGATTGCCTTTCTTGTCATAGAGACCCGTCATAGCGGCTTCGTGGATTTTCTTAGCAACGGCTCGCTTCTGAGCAGGGTCGCTTAGAAGTTTGCTTGTGATGTCCGTTAGTTTCTTACGTAATTTGGCGTTTTCCAAGGCTCGCTTGATAATCGTTTCAACGTCTTTTGGATTACGGTCGAGCGCTAGACGTCCGTCTGTTCTTACGATTTTAGACACGGCACTATTTGCGTCGTCATTAGCTAAGCGGTCTTTGGTTTGCCCTGAGTATTGCGGTTGTGTGTGTTTGGCTGAGATAACAACGACAATGCCTGGTTTTAGGTCATTGGTCGCAATTGTTGTCTTACTCAAGTTGAATTTGTCAGCATAGCTATTGGCTAGTTTAGACCAACCCGAGTAGAAGCCTGTAACGTGGGTTCCGTCGTCAGGGGTTTTGATAGAGTTAACGAAGGACAAGGTCGTTTGTGCTTGGTCTTCGACATATCCCAGAGCGATGTCAGCTTCAACGTAGTTATCGCTGTCGAGGTCAACGCGTCCTTTGAACTCATAAACGTCTGTTAGGAGCTTATGGTCTTTGGCTAGGAGTCGGACGTAAGATTTAAGACCGTCGGGCTCGTAGTAATCAACAGCTTCGTTGTCTTTTTCGTTGATGTAGATAAAACGGGTTCCTGGGTTCAGGAAGGCTTGCTCGTGCATACGTTGACGTAAGGCTTTGGTGTCGAAGATAACACTTTCAAAGATATCGCCGTTTGGTTTAAAGCGCACGCGCGTCCCTGAGGTGAAGTTGAATGGCGTAGCTTCATAAGGCTCACCTTTTAGCTCGCTTAATGGCGTTTTATAGACGATAGGGTTCAGGCGCATGTCGTCGTCTGTCTGTGGCATAGGTAGTGTTTCGTATTCGTCTTTGTAATATTTACCCTTACGCCAAGCCTCACCAATCATCCACTCGGATGTGGCTGAGGTGTATTTCATACCAATACCGTTCTTACCAAGTGATGTTGTAGCGGCTTGGTTGTAGTGACTTGACGAGTTGGGTACAGTCCACGCCATACGAGCGGTTGGCATGCTTTCACCTGTAGCGGTTTTGGTGAGGGTGAAGGGAATACCTTGACCGTTGTCCATGACGGATGCCGAGCCGTCGTTGTGAATACAGACGATAATGTGCGTGGCGTGACCAGCGATAACTTGGTCAATAGCATTATCCATGGCTTCTTGGACCATGTGGTTAGGGTTTTTGATAGGCCCGTACATATCGGGATTCTTACGAATTTGTTGACGTTGGTCTGCGTTGATAATCGTGGCCATGTCAGTCCTCCTTGATTTGCTTACTGATTTTCTTAATATGGCTTGATGATGGTTTTGTGACGTCTTGTTTATCAACATAAATTTGAGATTTAGTTGATAAGGACATACGTTCGCCATTCTTTTGATAGTTAGTGATTGTGAGCATACGGCTGTTGAAGTGCTTTTTGTCTGACAAAGACAAGAAACGGTAGATACGGTCTGATGTTTTGTCGATAGGTTGACCGTCTAAGCCAATCTCATTGTTTAAAAATTCCATGAGCGTTTTATAACGCATAAGACCGTCGATAATGAGTTGAGGGTGGTCGCCTGATGATTTACGATAGCTATGCGTTGTGATAGAGAGGTCAGGTTCATCACCAATGGTGAATAGACGCTTGAGAAAAGCACTTTTCTGGTAGGGATACCAGTCTGATTTACGGGCAATAGCGTCGTCTGCTTCGAGGTTGAGGTTGGGTAGTTTGTCAAGACTGGTGTATGTGATGTGCGGGGTGAAACCGTCATAGTTGAGAAGGGTCGTGAGATTAGGTTGTTTGATAACTTTTTCAATCTCAAGAATGAGGGATTGTTCTTCGCCCGTCGCACAACTGTAGAGGAATGAGGTATCGTCAAAATCAGAGACGTCGAGGTCTTTTGACGCTTTGACTTTGTAGACGTCTCCGATGACACTGTCATGCCCTAAGTAGGGCGTGAGGTCGAACCGTTGTGTTTCAGATGTGTCGACAGGGGGTATGCTGATGACAATATTTGTTTTCATACTAATGTTGTTGAGGGCGCACCTTGTTTTAATGGGATGGGGCGCCGATTCCTTTCTTTAATTTTTAATACGATTTTTTTGTTTTAGCAACTTTTTGTCTTAACTTCAAAAATTAGTTATGATATAATTTATTTATGAAACAACTAATGGAAAGGAGTTTAGACATGGAAACAATTGAGATTAGTCGTACGATTAAATCACGTATTATTTTTCAAAGTAGTGAAGATGTTTCAAAAATGGTTGATTCTCAAGAAGCGTTTAGGCGAGGTTGTAATTTCGTATCGGAATATATGTTTGATAACAATTTTCCGATGAATACAATAACGTTAGTAAAACTTCTTTATAGCGATTTACGTTCTAAATTCGGTTTAAAGTCACAAATGGCTCAATCCTGTGTTCGTACCGTAATTGCTAGATATCGTAGTGTTCAAACCCAATTACGAAAACAGCGTGTTTGGGACGGTTATAAAAAAGATAACCATGGTAACGAAGTTAAAAACTATGTGAATAAAGATTTAGACTTCTTGTGGGAGCCAATTGAATTTAAACGTCCACAACTTGATTTGGTTCGTAACCGTGATTATTCACATAAAGACGATAATGTAATGTCTCTAAACACGATTCACGGACGTGTTGTTGTAAAACCAGTTTTTAACGGTTGGGAGCGATACTTTGATGGTTCTTGGAAGCTAGGTACGGCTAAAGTTTTGAAATCCGGTAAACATTGGTATTTACATATCGCTGTTACCAAAGAAGTTGAAGAACTTGAATTTAAACCCTCTCATGTAGTGGGAATTGACCGTGGTTTAAGACAATTGTTAACCATTTATGACGAAAAGGGAAAAACTACATTCGTTAATGGTAAAGCGATTTTACAGAAACGTAGATATTATAAACGTTTACGTTCACAGTTACAATCTAAAAATACCAGTTCAGCTAAACGTAGATTAGAAGCTATTGGTCAACGAGAATCCCGTTGGATGAATGATGTAAACCATTGTTTGTCTAAGACACTCGTTAACCATTATGGTAGTGGTACAATTTTCACTTTAGAGGATTTAACAAATGTAACCTTTGCAACTGTTAAAAAGCGTGCTAAGAGAAGTCGTTACGAGCATCATTCATGGGCTTTCTATGATTTTGAACAAAAATTGATTTATAAAGCATTTGACAAGGGTTCACAAGTGGTGAGTTGTGATGCTCATTATACTAGCCAACGTTGTCCAAAATGTGGGTACATTGATGCAAAAAATCGTAATAAAGAAAAACATGAATTTTGTTGTAAGGCATGTTCTTATAGAACAAATGATGATCGTGCAGCTGCTATGAATATTCAGTTCTTAGGTACTCTTTATAATAGTGGAAATCCAAAACCAGCTTTTGAAAAATTAGATAAAATGAATTAACGCAACGAGTCTCATATGGTTCGTTATTGGGTAGTCATCAACCTGCCCTTGTGTAAACTTGTTTTTAAGTCATAGGAGTTTAAAACGTTTGTACTAGATGTGAGTTTACAAGTCACCTCCTTTGGTTGGTGACGGTTGATACTAAAAAATTTCCTTTCGTGTTTTATAAGTTGCTAAGGGTCTATTAAAACTGAACGAGGTGAAGCCTCGTTTGCATTGATAGCGTACGGCTTTTTCTTGAAATTTTAAGCTAAACGTGGTAGAGTTTACTTTATCTGACAATATTCTAGAAAAGGTGGTACATACATGGAAGTTACTATTGGACTCAAGTCCATTGTAGAACTCAGCACTTTGTTCGCAGACGCTGATAGACATTATACGGCATGTATTGAGGTCTTTGCAAATCGCGGTTCTGCAACGGAGTCTGAATTTAATTTGTTAATGCGTGACATTCTCAGCAATAACTATATTCGCGAGACGTTGAATAAAGCTATTGGCGAAGAGGATGCGCCGTTTACGGAGTTTGCTATCCCTGACCCATTACCATTTAGTGTGGGCGAAAGCGACGAAACGAGTGACGGTGGCGCTAGCGTGGAAACGGCCGACCCTGTGACTATGGAAGGTGAGCGTAAGCGTTCTGACGATTTGGCTCATTCTGAAGCTATGGCTGAACATGAAGAAGCTGTTGCCGATTACGACGCGCAAGCTGAAGCCTATGCCGAAGAACACGACATGTCGTCGTCTGATTTAGATGGCAATGGTATTCAAGACAACGCTGAAAATACGGTCGAAAACGAGAACAAACGCAAGGCGCTTGAGTTGACGGAAGAGGAAGCTGAGCTCGGTGGTGATTTAGCTACTAAACCTGTCGCTGAAGCAACCCCTGTTAGTACCTTCGTTGACGAGGATCTTGTGGAAGGTGTAGTTGAGTCAATGCCGAAACCCGACCAGTCGTTTAATTTCGGCAACCGCTCACGTAGTCACCAAACACAAGAAACTAAGCAATCGTTTGTGAGTACGCCTGTGGAAGCCGAAGAGCCTATCCATTCAGAAAGCGTTTCGCAGGATGAACCCGAAGTGGGTCCATGGTAAGAAAAGGAGGTAACGTTTGAGACCTTTTAAAGATATGGTTAAAGATTATCCCATGCTTAGAACCTATGCTGAGGAAATGAAACCATTGACGTTTGACGTTAAAAACCGTGACGACGAGATTGCAGACATTCAGAGTGCCTTCTTGCGTGATAAGGTTACGAACGTCTTTATGATTGGTGACCCAGGGGTTGGTAAAACAACACTTGTTCGTCACATTTTGAGCCGAGACCACGGTCGTAAGTACGTTGAGGTCGATTTGGTCGCTATGGCTGACACGGACTCTAATGAGCCTGCGCTTGTTGTGGCCTCACGTTTGAAGACCATGTTTCGTGAGGTTGAAAAACTAGCGGACGAGCTGTTGGATGAGGGCGTAGAGCTTGTTTTGTTTATCGACGAAGCTCACTTGCTTTTCCAAACGTCGTCAAACGCCGTCGAAGCGATTAAACCTGCGCTCGCTGACTCGGGGAACCGTGGGTTGCGCGTTATTATGGCAACAACCTTTGACGAGTTCTATAAATACAAAATCGGAGACAATGAACCCTTTATTCAGCGTTTTGTTATTTTGCGTCTTTTCGAGCCTGCTGACGATGAAGTTGTCGAAATGCTCGAAATGGATACCCCGCAAGACGTTCTTGATGCGGGTATTGACCCTACGCTTTACCGAGCTATTGTCGATGTGACCAATCGTTATGATTTGTCAGCACGGCAACCACGTAAAGCACTGATGCTGTTTGATGCTATGGTTGGTTACTTCCGTTTGACGAAATGTCCGTTTGACAAGAACCTCTTGGCTTACATGATGAAACGCACCAAAGGGGTTAATATCGCGATTAGTGTCGATGCGGCGGCTATTCGTAGGGATTTGGATAACCGTGTATTTGACCAACGTTTGGCGTCACACGCGCTTGAAATCTATGGTCAGATTATGGTTGCGGGTATGAATGACCCTAAAAAACCACTAGCGTCCTTCCTGTTTACGGGTCCGTCAGGGGTTGGTAAAACCGAAATGGCGTTAGCTCTTGCACAATTGTTCTTCAACAACACCAGTAGTATTCTTCGTGTGGATATGTCGGAGTTTAGTGCAGAAGGTCGTGAGCTTGATTTGATGCGCGTGTTGACGCGTGGTGTAACGTCCAACCCTTATACTGTTGTTCTTTTGGATGAGGTCGAAAAAGCGGCACCTGCTTGTTCGCGTTTGCTTCTCCAAGTGCTCGATACAGGGGCTCTTTCGGATGAAAATGGACGTAAGGTATCGTTTGCCAACTGTATTGTTATTGGTACGACCAACGTGGCGTCTGAGATTTACAAGAGTATTCACAACTACGCTAAATCAGACGATGAAGAGTCTGAATTTAGGGCGCTCAAACCATTGGTTAAGAAGTCTTTGACAAACAGTAAGTCTTTCCCGACTGAGTTGATTAACCGTTTCAATGACATTGTTATCTTCGGTGGGTTGCTCAAGTCGACAAAAGAACAAGTTGCGTCAACCAAACTTGATGAACTCTGTCGTGATTTCTTCGAAAAACACGGAGTGGTCGTGCGTATTTCTAGTATCGTAGTCCCATGGCTTGTTTACCAACGTGACGGGGCTGATAACGAAGCAGAAGACGGTGGTGCGCGTGGTATTCACAATATTATTAACGCTGAAATTCGAAGTGCGATTAGTCGTGCTGTTAATATGACACCAGGTATTCGTGAGCTTCACGTTACGGTAGATTCTGACCCTGAACAACCTGATGTTTCTAAAAAACGTACCTTGCAATTTACATCACGTGAAGGCGCGAGTCGTTCTAACAAAGACCGTTCACGTGTGTTCGTTGGAAGCGCCGTTCGTGCGCAAGCTCTTACCAATCACAATCAGAAATCATTGGACGATTGGCGTGTACGTGCGCTTGAGTTAGAAGCGATAGCTATCGCTGAGGAACGTGCGAAACTTGAGTCTGCCATTTCGACGGGTGATGTTTCGTCGTTGAGTATGACAAAGGCAGGGCTCCCAACACTCAAGACAACGGTAGGTACTCCTGCGACTGATTTGGCTTAAACTTTTTAGATTTTATGAACAAAAACATAGGCTGTCGCTTGCATAAGTGGCAGTTTTTATGATATACTAGCACTAACGTTGGTTGTTCTACCTAGAACAATCCGATAGAAAATTTATTTAAAATGCAGAGAGGTAGTACATACATGTTCAATCGTAAAAAATCTCTTTTTCAAGTGATGAATTTGAAGGAGACTGTTGCGTCAACTGTTATCCCAACTATTGATGAGCTTTATGCGTCAAAAGACAAACGAGGCTTTATCGAAAAACGCCCTGATAATAATGGTCGTATGTGTTATGCCATTTTGGCTTTCACTGAGAAGGAGCTGACAGACTTCTTCGGCAATAACCCTAAAGACCCTGAAGCTGGTAAACTCGCAAGTGCTCTTAATGATGGTGGTGTTAAAGCTATCATGACAGCGCACAACATTTCAAAACAAGGCTTTATCGGTATTATTCCTGATATGGATACCTTGCGTGAGTTGGAAGACTTCAAGTTTGTTTGTGGTAATAAGGTTCCATTGCATATCGGACTTGTACCTTTAGATTTCGACGAAGATGTTGACCTTGATGTTTACCCAGCTACAACAACGCTCCCTGAAGCTTTTGCAAGTGCGCGCGGCGATAAGACCGTCGAGCTTGACGAAGAGGGTGACCCTTATCTCGTAGACGCTAGTGAAGTAATCGAAGAAGGAACAACAGATGTTGAAAGCGAAACGCACATTGCTGAGGATTTGGCGTCAAGTGAGACTGCTGAAACGTCAGAAGTGCTTGAAGCTGAAACGCAACCGTTTGACAGTGAAACTGCCGATGAGGGGGATACTATTGTAGACGAACCTGCCAATATTTTTCCCGAAGAAGAAGTTGCTGCTGTTAAGTCTAGTGAAGACACACCAAGCGAAGATGTGGTTGCTGATGATGTTCCAGACGAAGCTATTTTCGGAGACAATGACGAAGAAGTTGAAGATGGTGATCTTGTAGTTAAATCAAATACCATGGAGTTCTTCAAACGTCAACGTCAAGACTTGGATGCCCTTCGTGATATCAACCTTCATATTGACACGTCAGTTGAAGACTTCAAGGAACTCTTCAAACCTGAGTTTCCGTTTGAGTTATTCGATGAAACAGTTCAAAACCCTGATGATGCTCTTGAAGAAGGGGTTGCCAAAATCCGTCATAACAAGAATGTTCAGTTGTTGAACGCTTGGAAAGAGGGTTACGACAATATCTACCGTACTTACAAATTGATTATCGAGCGTTACGGTTCTGAAATCAACAACAGCTTGAGTATCTTCAACAGTGAAACAAAAGCTGCTGAAGCTTACCAAGAGATTTTGGAAGATAGTCAAAAAATCCATGACGATATTATCGAAGCTCGAAGCAATCAGTTGGCTGACATTAAGGCTCAATATGATAGCGACCGTGAAGCGTATATCCAAGCGGCAATGGCGACGGCTGGGGCTAATTTCGATGCGCAACACAAACGTGCACTTGAACTTGAGTTGCAAAACGATGGTTCGCAAGCTGCTCGTATTGAACAAGATATGTACCGCGACACGCATACTTACGAATTGATGGGTAAACTTCGCCATATCGGTTCATCATTCATGAACAATGCGAAAGCTACTGCCCTTTCAACAATGAACAAGCAACACCAAGAGCTTATGGCTAAACTCGATGAAATCTACAAAGAGGGTGATGCTGAAATCGTTAAATACGTTGGTGAACGTTATGGTGATGAAGTTCGTCGTGCTAATGCGCTTGCGAGTGCCTTTGCTTATGATGAACGTATTGAAGAAACGAAAGCTCAGTACGAAGCGGCTATCCAAGAGAGCCAAGCTGAACGTGACCGTTTGCGTGAACAACATAAAGCTGAAGTTGAAAACTTGCGCGCTGAATACGAAAGTCGTTCAATCAAAGAATTGGAAGCTAACAAATCAGCACTCCAAGAGCAAGAAAGCCTTATCGAAGAGTTGCGTAACAAACTTGACCGTGAAATGGGTCGCGTAGACGAGGTTAAGAAAGAGTCTGAACGTGCTGTGGCTGAAGCGGATGACCGTGCGCGTCAACGTTATGAAAAACAATTGATTGAACGTGACAGTGATATTGAAACGTTGCGTTACCAATTGAAGACGTTCGATGACCGTGTGAAACGTAACGACCGTGCGAATAACACACTTATGATTGTGCTTGCTGCTCTTGGTTTGATGGTCGGTGTTATCGGAACATTGTTTGTGGTATCAAACAATACCAACCGTCAAATTGATACGTATCAAAAGGAAATCGCACAACGCGATACAGCTTTGACTAATCTTAAAGACGATATCGCTGAGTTGAAACTTAAACAAGCGAACGGACAATAACAAGGAGTAGCACCTACGGGTGTTACTTTTTTTTTGTTTCAAAATAAGGTTGTCGCTTGCGTTTTCATAGACGATGGGTTATAATTCTATGTGTATGTACTATGATGCAGCCGACGGGCTACTGTGGTTTTCAAAACAGCTAGCAGTCGGCTTTTGTTGTAGTAAATAGGTCCTTTGACAATTACATATAAAGTGTTTACAAAGAGAGGAGAAAACCTATGGGTTTATTTAGTACCCGAGGAGACTCGGCGTATGATGTTAAAAACGAGCTCCCTGAAGACCAGTATGGTCGACATAGAGACCGTTTGAACCAACAACAGTTGGCACGTAAGGTTGAACCTAAGTCACGCCTTAACCTAGCCTTGATTTTTGCAACGTTGACTTTTGTCGGCGTTTTGTTCGGAGGTCTGTGGCTCTTACGGTTCTTTGCGACCTTAGCTACGCTTGTTGGTGTCGGCGCTGGCACAACACCTATGTGGTTAAACGTTGGTGTTTTTCTACTAGCTGTGGTTCTTGCCTTGATTGTATGGGATAAGCAATCCCGTCGTAGCAAGGGGTCTGATTTGCTCAATACGGACGGTGTTATCAACGATTACGCTGACGATATGCACATTCAGCTCCCAGAAGAAGTTCTGATGAATTTCCCTATCGTGCCCGACAACGGGGCTCACTTTTCCGAAGATGCGTCATTCCCTATTTCGCACATTTATTTTGACGCTAAGAACAGTCCTATGGTTCAAGTGCCACGACGTTATCGTAAAACGGGCGAAGTAACGCTGGAAGTTCGTGACGATGATGGTAAACTTGTGAAGGTCAAAGAAAAAGTGTACGCAGGTGAATACGTGCGTGATGCTGACGGTAATATTGTTAAAGATGTGTTGCCAATGATTGACCAGGAACAAGGGATTGAATTGTTCGCAGCGTCAGGGATTAAGCCCGATAATAAGGTCGGTTTTAAATTCTACAACGCTAAGAAATTACCTTACGGGTTAGGTGAAGACCGTCCCTTCACACGAGAAGTGTCAAATGATAAGGGGTTTAAGGAAAAGCTTTTGACCATGTACGACGTTATGGCTAAGGATTGGGAAATTCCTGATTACGAAACGCAACGTCCGTCAGGGGCTTATTTGGTCGATACTAACCCCGTTAACAACCTTGTTATCGCAATCACCCGTGGGGGTAAAGGGCAAACCGTTATCGAGGTCGCTCTTGATATTTGGAGCCGTCAAAAACGTCAATGGAATATCTTTGCCAATGACCCTAAAGGTGAGTTGCTTGTTAAGTTCTTCTATCCGTTTTCAAAACGTGGGTATGAGATTGTTCAGTTTAACCTCATCAACCCAATGAAAACAGACGTTTACAATCCGCTTGGTTATGCGGTTGAAGCGGCGCGTGAAGGTAACTATCCGAAAGTCGCTGAGTTCTTGACCAACTTGTCTGAAATCTTCTTCCCTAAAGATGGTGGTGAAGATAAGGTATGGCCTGAGTCCGCTGCCGCCGCCTTTGAGCGTTCGTGTCTTGGTATGATTGACTACTTCTTGGAAGAAGAACGTGAGATGCGTCGTATGGCTGAGAAGAACGGTGTTAGTGGACAGTTGCTCGACTCTGAAATCAACAACATGTGGGGTAAAGTAACGCTCTTTAACTGTTTCCAATTCTTCTTGAGTTTGGTTTCGAAGAAAGAGACAAATCCTGCGCGTATGTGGGTGGATGAAATTCCTGAAGACCACGTTATCTACAAGCTCAAACCAACGGGTGAGAAGACAGTCAAAGAAGGTGAAGAAATCGATGTGATGACCTTCGACCTTGACGAGAACGGTAATAAAGTTATCGATTGGGACGCTATGGCTAATGACGAGTTCTTTGGAGCTCCTGAACCTAAAGCCTTGCTAGACGTTTTCTTTGACGCCACGCAACGTTTCCCTAAGAGCGGGGTGCGTGAGCAGATTGATTCAAGTAATAACACCTTGAAGACGATGATGCAGTCTGAGAAGATGTTGAGTTCGGTTTACGGGATTGCAACGTCTGGTATGCGTTTCTTCGCAGACCCTACGATTATCTCGTTGACGTCAGGTGCCGCTTCGCAGAACTTTGATATCCAATCGTTGTCATTTCCACGACGAGCCGCTGTTCGTTTCTCTACGGAGTGGATGGAACGTTATCGTTATGCAGGTAAATTGACACGCTGGTCGGCTTATTCGGATGATACCTTTACTGAGAAGTTGGATGATAAATTGTTTGGTCATGACCAAATTATCAACCGTGACGGTTGGTCACGTTATGCCTTTGACGGTAAATTCGACGGTATGCATGGGTATATCAAGATGGACGTCATTGACCCAGCCAATGATCTTCTTATGGAGTCGTTCTACTTCCGAGCTGATTTGGCTTATCAAACGTCTTTGGATGGTCGTCACTATGTGAAGAACCCTGTAACCAACGAACGTGTTATTCGTAACGGTAAATTGACTGAGCTTCAGTTAGACGAGGGCAGCGGTCGTTATGTGCCTAAGAATACAACGATTGTTAAACGTATTCGTAACTTTGCCTTTTATGAAGATGGTGAGAAAACACCTGAGGATGAAACGGTTCGCGTGCACGCCTTTTCAGCGCTTAAGCTCTATTATGCGGCTAGTGCCAAGGCTGTGTTCTTTGTCACACCACCACACTTGATGCCGTATGCACGTCTGATTCTGATTTTGATTAAACAGGTTACTGACTCGGCTATGGAGTCGGCTTACATGACTAAGGGTAATCAAAAACCACTTTACGGTACACGTTACATGCTCGATGAGCTTGGTAACTTGCAGTCTGATGGCCATGGTATTCCAAAACTAGAGACTATGCTTTCTATCGGTTTGTCAGCCATGCAACAATTCACTTTGATTCTACAAACCATGCAACAACTTATTAGCGTTTATGGTGATGACGTTGATAAGATTATCAAAGGTAATACCAATAATATCGTCTTCTTGAAATCAACAGATATCAGCATGATTGATGAATTGGTTTCACTTGCTGGTAAGACGCACACCGAACGTCAGAACTCTATTTCGATTACAGAAAACACGAGTGCTCGTGTGAATAAAGTCGATGAGCGTGTTACACGTACAAAGACCGTAATCGAAGAAGATGTATTGTCTCGTAATAGCTTCCTTAAAATCAAACCACGTGAGTCTATCGTCTTGGCTGCTGGCGAAAATCCGATTTATAACCAAGAGTCAATGATTTTGCCGATGGCTTGGCGTTTGCATAAGAACCAAATTCGTGACCCTTATAAAGAGTACACCTTGCAAACGGTCCCTACCATGTCATCAACGCTTGAATTTGACCCACGTCGTAACCAACCTAACTTTTATGCTATGGTTGAGAAACGCGCGCGTCAGGCTCGTTTGGTAACGCGTATGGAAGCTAATTATCGTAAGGTTTACGGTTATACGCAGATTGATATTGACCGTATGGACCCTGATGTGTACGCCAACGAAATCATGGACGCTGTTAATGATTACATTCGTGAAACAACAGCAGGTGGCGATACGGCTCTTACGGCTGAAGCTATCGTCGCTAAACGTGAGAAGGTTGAGCAAACTATGGCGGTTGATGCCGAACGTGGTGAGATTGTCCATAATGACGAATGGGAAGAAGCGGTTGAAGATGCCGAACGTGATTTCATTCCTGATTACGACAAACCTACGTTTGCGGGTGGTCGTGTATCGCCTAATATGTTGGTTGATAAGCGTGGTCAGTACGGTAACGCCGATGCGCTTGCTATCGAGTTCAAAGTGGCCGTTAAGCGTGCTAAAGGTCAGTTGATTACGGACGATTTGTTTACGTATGACGACGAGAATGAAACGCTCAGCGATGCTAAAACAGGCGAATTGTACGTTAGCTATGCGAATGAATTGCTCGAAACGATTAGCGATGGTTCTATTACGGATGATTCTGATATTGATGACGATGAAATTATGGGTGTCAGCACAACGCAAGCCTTTTCTAAGTTCTTGTATGAGCATCCAAATTGGGGCACAATCGCGGACGGTATGTTCCTTCGTTACTTCAACGAGATTTACGACGCTCATAATAGTATGGACAATACTGAAGCTTTCTAAAGAAAAAAAAGAGACCGAATGGTCTCTTTTTTTTATGCGTGCGGTTGGAAAACGACAGCCACATGGATGCCGACCTTGACCTTGTCACTAACAGGTTTGGCTAACTCTAGGCTAACGCTTTCGATATAACCGTTGAGCAAGGCTGTCTGAAACTCTTCAGAACGCCAACGTGGGACGTATCCGATTTTTTCCCACTCCCCTGTTTGTTTCAAGAATATGTGAATGGCTGTCGCGTACATGTCTGCCGCATTGTCGGGTTCGTGAACGAAGCGAATACCTTTAGAGTCATGCGTGATGGGGTCGAAGCGAATAACTAAGGGACCCTTGTGGTCGGCTACACGTTGGGCTAGGGTGTCAGCGACGTGAGAAACGACGTCAGGGTCGCGGTATTGAATACCGTTGATACGAAATTCGAGTGTTACTTTGTTCATAAGCGCCTCCTACAAGTTGATAACATAGCGAATGAGTTCCATGACTTTATCAAAGTCAATCTCGTCTGTTCCAGGTTTGAGGATTTCTGAGCGGATTGGCGACGATTTGTCAATCAAGGCGTGCGTCAAGCGATAGACTTCACGTACCTTGTTGTCGTTGCGTCCACTAATAGGGTGCGTTTCATTACGTTGACGTAATTGTTTCACATAGTTAGGGAACTTAGTATCTGTCGTTGTCACTGGAATAGCCGAAACGGTTGCTTTGAGCTGTTTGGCTTCTTTTTGTGCAGCTTTGGCTTGAACGTTGAGCGCTTCGGCGGCAAGTTGCGCCTGCTCTGCTTGTAATTGAGCGTTGTTGACGATGTCTGTATTCGTTTGTGTCTGAGCAACTTGTTTGGCATTTTTGGCGGCGGCTTCGGCTTCTTTCTTAGCTTGTGCCTGTTGTTCGGCTAACTCTTTAGCTTTACGCTCAGCCTCTAGGGCTTCTTGTCGGCGTCGTTCTAGTTCTTTCTGTCTAGCGATTTCAGCCTCACGGGCTTTTTCTTCTTCAAGGTTTTGTACTTGTTTGAGTTCAGCCGAACGTTCGAAGATAAAGTCGCTTGACGGGTTTTGCTTAAACTCTTGTAACAAGAGAGCGTTGTATTTTGGCGAAAGCTCATGCCCGTTAGCTTGGTAAGCTTCGAGCCCTTTCGCCCAATCGTCAATCGTCTCACGGATGAAGGTTTCAGCTTTCGTCTTAGAGACACTACGAGAGACTGCGCCTGTGACGAGTTGTTTACCATTATAACGCGGTTCACGCAATTGGAAAGTGGTGAAATCTTGGAGCTCAGGTGCAATACTCGCAATGATTGGATAATGCGATAGCGCTGCGAGGAAAGTCGGTTCGAGTTCTTTCCAGCGTTTTTCGGCACGTCTGAACTTGAGGTCGTCTTTGATGTCCTTCATGGTTTGAAGGTTGGTATCAAGCTCTAAAAGACTGTCGGCGTCTAAGTATGACTGAAGAAGCTCAAGCGCTGCTTTCTTTTCAGACTCATAGAAGGAGCGGATGGCTTTCTTAGCTTTATCGATATCCTTGTTAACGTTCTTAAGAGCGTCACCGTCGCTGATGATCTTTTGTAAGCTCTCTTCATCGTGTTTATCAAGGAAAGCAATAGGGTTGGCCTTATATTCCTTGGCGATAGTTGCGATATCGGCGTTAGCCTTATCTACGTCGTTTTTAAGGGCAATCAAACGTTCGTTTGGTTTGAGTGCATGAACGGCGTTGGTGATGCTCAGGGTCATCAATTCTGTTTCTTCGGTTACCGTTGTTGGTAGGTTATTGGTTTCTGACATGAAATCCGTCCTTTCTAGTTTTTACCGTTAGGTTTCACGCCTTGAGCTTCGTTAGCTCGGCGTACTAATTCATTATACCCGAATTGGATAGCGTCTGTCATGATATTTTCAGGGTCGTTCATTGTGCTTGAGCCTTCGTAGTCTTCGATGACCCATTCACGTGTTTTGGCACGAGTGAGCGCTACGTGGAAGAGCTGAAGCATTTCTTGACGACTGTGTTCAGAGCCACCTGCGAGTTGCTTGTGGTTGACGAAGGTAACGGTTCCGTCGAACTCGAACCCTTTCATTGAGTGAACGGTTGATACGATGATGTCAGCGTTTGATGTATCGGGTTTGTCTTGGCCTTTTAGGTTTTGTTCTTGTGCAATCATTTTTGTTTCATATTGCGTCAAGAAGTGGAAAAAGTGACGAAGAACCATGTGTTTGTTATTGGTCGCTGGATTGTTACGAACGATTTGGTAACCGAGGTTAATGTATTCGTTAACAGCTTTGTTGACACGGTCTTTGTAGTATTTACTTTGGGCTTTTGTATAACCCGCACGCTCAGCACCTTCAGCCATAGCATTTTTGATGGCTTCGTGGAAGTTTGACGTGAATGGCGTTTTGAGCAAAACCGCCTTAGCGTATGATGTGAAGACGTTGGTCCAGATTGGTGTTTCATCAGAACGTTTGGTACGAAGGTCAATGACGTTCAAATCGAGACCTCGGCTGTCAAGAGCGTCCTTAACGGATGCCAAAATAGCGTTGGTATCAGCGTTGGTACGTGCTTGGAAAGCTACTTTGTTGCCCTCTTTGATAAAGTCAACCACTTCGTCAAAGACGTCGTTTACGGCTTCGTCGATAAACTCTGCGCGTGTGCGAGTGTCTTCATCTTTGTTGTAGTGTGATTTTGGTTGATTTTCGTAAGTTTTATACGAAATAGTATCAAAAACGTCTGTTGGTTTGTAGTCGTTATCATCATTGGCACGCAATTGGATTTTAGCGTGTTCGTTACTACGGATGACATTCAAGAGAATGTTAGCGTAGTCGAGGATGATTTGACGTGAACGGTAGTTGATAGTCAACTTGTAGTTGTGGAAGGAGCTTGACGCTTCAAGGGCATTAAGGAAACGAGGGTCACTATCACGCCACTCATAAAGCGTTTGTGCGCCGTCACCGACAATCATAAGCTGAGCCTTGAAGATTTCAACCAAACGAAGCAAAAGGATATACTCGTAGGATGCGATATCTTGCGCTTCATCGGCGATGATGTAACGCACGTTATCGAGTTTATCAGATAGCTTAAAGTTACGTGATTTGTCTGAAATAACAGACGATACGACGATAGGTTGCAAGTTGAAGGATGACATGCCGATACTATTGAGGATATTAAGAACAAAGTCAAGGTTCTTATCAACGTAGACTTGCAAATCGGCACGTTTAGCGGCAGGATTGCTGTTGGCGTTGCGTTTTGTACTTGCTTCAAACAAACCTTTAACAGCCATACGGAAGCCTTCCAATTGTTGTTCGATTTCAAATGGGGTTTGTTTTAGCGATTTGAAAACACCTGATTTGGCATCGAGTTCAGAAAGCGCATTAACAAGCGTTCCTTCAGGTACAAGGTTCTGCTGTGGGAAGTTATACATGATGATGTCGTTGACGATGCTGGCAAAGGTGTACGAGTGTGCGTTTTCAAAACGTTCTGAGATAACGTCTGCAGCGGTATTAGTGAATGAGAAAGCAAGGACTTGGTCCATATCAACGCCTAGGTCTTTCATGTGAGCCATACGACCAACGATGGTTGACGTTTTACCCGTACCCGCACCCGCTTGAACGACTGTGTAAGGTTCACGTGTACGGATGATAGCTTTTTGGTCTTCAGAGTAGAAGTCGTTCTTTTCAAGTTCAGCTGCAACGAGTTCGTTTTCAGGAAGGCTTGGTGTCAAGTCTTTGATGCGTTCAATGTTGGCAATCTCATTGGTCAACTTAAGACGTGTGTGTCCGTTGATGAGACGTTCGAATTGGTTTGGCGTCGTTCCTTGTTGCATGAGGTCGAGCCATGTTTGCAAGTGATGGTCCATGATGGTATCAAACTCAGTGGCGTCGAAATAGTCCACAAGGTTGAGAAGCATTTCCCAATCGGCGGTACCAGCCGTACTTGTCTTCAAGATGTTTGTGACTGTATCCGTCAAACGGTTGTCTTGATAGAGGATAGCGGCTTGTTCGTCAAGGATAGGTGCGGCGTTTTGGTTGCTATGTACCACGTACTGAGAAACGTGCTCATAAGCCCATGCCATGTTGTCAGGCGTTAATTCAAGCATAAGGGCTTGACCTGAGATTAAATGTGACAATTGTTGTTCAACAGACATGTCTTCACGGTCTGAGACTTGGATAGAAGTCAAGTCAGCGGCACGTTTGTCTTTTTCAATAAAGGTTAGGAAGTTTGTGTAAGACAAAGCAAAACGTGTGTTTTTAGCTTCAGCCGTTGAACCACCGTTTGCAAACGGAATGGCTTTTTGGATAGATTTGACGACGTAGTTGTAATAGATGTCGTACGTGTTACCTGCGATATCTTGGGTGTCGATATAACGCCCTTTAGTGTTTGTGATGTCGTCTAAGTCAACAATGGCGTTTTCAATAGGAAGTTGATAGGTTCCTGAGACAAAAACAGATGCAGGAACGGAATAGACTTGTTTAAAGCCTGAGCTTCCTAACGAACGTGATGGATGTGACCCGAATGGCAACTCTTTAACGTATAGGAGGACGTCCGACGTGTGTTGGTCATTATCAGCTAAGGTTTGGTTTTCTTTGTTGAAGTAACCTTTGGCTGACGTACCCATACCTGTAAGTTGTTTGTCAAAATACTTTTTAGTACGGATGTTGCTTGGGTCAGTTGCATTTTTAGTTTTAGAGTCGATAGTGTTTAAATTAACTGGCATGTGGTTATTTCTCTTTCTTTTGTGGTTCTTATAGGCGTTCTAAAATAGCTTGCTCAGCTAAACGTTTGATATCTGAGAAAGTTGTGTCGTCTGTATAATCAGACATAAGTTTTTCAATGTCCTTGTCGGTAAACGGTTTAACGCTTACGTCTAAACTTGCTGTGAGATTTGTAAGACAGTCACGAAGAGCGTCTTCAAACATAGCTTTAGTTGGTTTTTGTAAGTGGATAACGTGGTTTGTTTTCTGTAAGCGTTCAGGAATGCCTGGGATGGTTTTAGCGCTTTCAGCTTTGGTGAAACCAATGGATGCCCCTGAGAGCTCCTCAGACGTTGTTAGCGCAAAGATAGCGTTAGATAGGTCTAAGAGTAGCCCCTTACGATTAAGACGGATAGAGCCCTTCTGAATGGCGTTTAAGAAGAAACGTTGGATATCAGGGTGAGCTTTGTCAAAGTGGTCAAGAACGACAAGACGACGTGTGTTGGTTTGAAGTCCGTCGAGTGGCAGTTCCGTGGCTTCGTCGTTACCTTTGTAACCTGCGGGAACACCAATGATGTTTGTAATGCTTTCACCCATGGCGTAATCAGCCATATCGAGAGTAATGGTTTGTTTATCATCACCAAAGACGGTTTTAGCTAGGGTTGATATGACGGTCGTAGCTCCTGAGCCAGGTGCACCTGATACGATAAGAACATTCGGTTGTTTCTTACGGAAGAGTGGGTTCAGGTAATTACGAATGAGACGTTCAAGGGTTTCAACTTCGTTTTCGATAACAGGTCGTTTATCAACAAGCTTCTTGAGGCGTTTAAGTGCTGTCGTGACGTCAGGCAGATTGTTAGTGTTCTTCTGAGCTGTTCGTTCGATATAGTCTTTTGAGAGGCTTACGGTATCATTAGACAAACGGTCGTAAGCGTGTGCCGACATAACGGTATCTAATAGGGTTAAGGCAGCGTCGGGTTGGTGGTCGCCAGAGTGTTTATTGCGTTCTGAGACCGAGACGATGTCTTTGGAGAATTGGGTTAAATCAACGTCTTGAATATCGTCATGGTAGACGGTTTGGCACATGTCAATGACAACGGCTTGTGTTTGAGCGCTAGTTAATTCACCGATAGGAATAACGGTTGAGCGACGAACGAAGGCTGGGTCTGAGAGAACGTGATTGTATTCGGTAGTTGTTGTCGCCCCAATAACGCGCGAATGTTCACCCGCTAGGAAGGGTTTTAGGATTTGCGAAACCTTAGCTGTTTCAGAGCCATTAGGTGCCGTAAATAGTTGGTGAATTTCATCAATGAACAAAATAACATTGTTAGCTTCAGCGTAGGCTACAATGTTGGATAGGGTCTTTTCGAGCGAACCTGGGATGCCCTTACCACTCATAAGGTCTTGGAGGGGTAGTTCGTAGATTTCGACGTCAGCACCTAAGAGGGCTAGGACCTTAGGGTCTTTCTGCTTGATGAGCAGCGCGAGGTGATTGACGATAGTTGTTTTACCTACGCCAGCTTCACCGACGAGGGTTGCATTGGCTTTCTTACGACGGTTTAGGGTCTTGATTAGAGTTTCCAGTTCAAATTCTCGGAACAAGGCTTTGTAAGGTTCAATCGTTTTAAATTCTTCAGGTTTTTCAACGCTTGGTCGACTTGCCTGTGGTTTCGAGCCGTAGGAAGCCATGCGCTGTTGATTTAGTGATGCGATAGTTGACATATATGGGGAGCTCCTTGTGTTAATTCATAATGGATTAAATAGTTTTACAAGAATATAAAAAGAAAAACCTGCGCATTTCGGCAGGTTTTTATGTATGTTAAGTTGTCACAAGAGCTTCTTTCTGACGTTTCATGTAGAAAGGCCAATCCCATTCATGCGGTTGTTTATTGTACCATGAGTTCTCAAAAGCGTCTTCGCTGTAGTCAAGATAAGCTTCGATGTCAAGAACGTCGTCGATGAAATCGGCGTTGTATGGTCCATATTTACCACTAACCATAGCATGACGTAGGCTCATGTTTTCAACGAGTGTATTGGCCGTGTCTTTTAGACCACTGACTTTAATGGATGTTGCGTATTGTCCGTTGATACTTGCGTCGTAACCATGCGCTTTGTGGATTTTAATAGCGATAGGGTCAGGCGCTGCTGGTTTCTTGTCTTGTTTAGACGTTGAGCGGATAGTCGAGTGTGCAATGTCCATACAGTCACGAAGGTAATCTTCTTTGACTAGGAAGACACGATTGTAGTGTTGTAATTCTTTAACGGTTTTATTGCCTTCTAAGTCTGTGTCGACTTGATAAAGATAACGTTTTGACCCGTGTGACGATGACATAACCCACTGGAAGTAACGCGTTAACTCGAAGCGATCTTCAGGTGTATGTCTGTGTTCTTCAATAAAGCGATAGATAATCTCACGCGCTTTGTCACGGTTGAAATGGTGGTTTGGAGCGTCAGGTTCTTCGTTTAGATAGTGTGCTAAAACGTAGTCACTGATGGCTGGGTGGGCTAAGTTGTTGGTCATGCTCGGTCCTCGCCATGAGGTCAAGGTTCCACCACCTGCGGTTGTGACGCCCTTACCGTGGTTTTCCATACGGTTGTTGGTGTCTTTTGAAACGAACATAGACAAGCGTTCAGGTTCGATATCGATACGCATGGGTTTAACGGTTTCGAACAAGATGCGGTCGTTTTCCTCAGGTGAAATGTCCATGGTGTAAAGACCGTCGGTGTTGGTTGATACTACACGCGCACCGCCGAGGGCTTGAGCTTGTCCGATAGTATAGGCAAACAACTGACCAATGATACGCATTTTGATGATTTTGTTGTTAACACGAAGGTTGTTATCAAAGCCTGAGTCACCTACACCAGATGCGGCGTTGATAAGAAGTTTCATCAAGTTTTGAGTGATACCCGCGAGAATACGGACGTCTTCAGGGAGTGATTTGTCGCCTGAACGTATCTTTTCCTTCAAACGCGTTTGATAGAGCGTGTAGTAAGTATCTACAGGTTTACCGTCGTCGTCAAGACGTGCGTAGTTCAGGAAGGCTGAAATCATTGACAAGAGAAGTGGGTAGTAAGACGCAAAGTCTTCGTGGTTAGCAGGGCCGACGGATACGTATTGATAACGCTTGTTCAGCTCATACTTGTAATACTGACTGTTTTGGCGCTTCTTACGCGTCCATAAGACGGGTAGGTCTTTATAAGCCCATGTTCCGTAAGCGTCGTCACCGAGTTTTTCGAGTTGGTCAGGTTTAGGTGTGATGCGTAAGTTTTTGATAACACGTTTGATGTCATCCTTGCCGTAGGTTTCACCTTCAAACTCAATCGTAATATCAGCATTGAAGAGGTTACGTGGCGTACCCTTCTTGGTGATTTTTGTCGTGATGAGGTCTTTGACCTTAGGATATTGCTCACGGATAGTATCGATAAAGGCGTTGTGTTTAGTAACAACTTCGATATCATGGTCGTAGAGGGCTTTAAAATACTCAGCCCCGTGAATGCCACCGAGCAGGAAGGTCGCATAACCTGACGTTTCTTCACCGTCTTTGTCATAGTAACAGATATTGGTGTTGAGCTCGTCCAGGAGCTTGTGAATATCATGGGTTGTTTTATTAAAGCGCCCTTTACCGTCGGCGCGCATTTCTTCAGAGTTCATTTCCTCGTCACTATAAGGGCTGAGGTGTTGTGGGAACTTCTTACGATAGGCTGAGCCTGTATTGAAGTTAGAACCCCTGATGTTATCAAAGAAACGGTAAATCTGCATAAAGTTCTTATGAGCTTTATGATTAGGGTCGCGCGTGACGTTTTCCTCGAACCATGCTTTGGTCATTTCGAGAACGTCAATCTGTCGAACACGTTCGCCTGTTTCTTCGTAGATTTTCTCAATCATTTCTTTAGACGGATAGAGGAAGTTCACACATTCGTCGTCTTCAAGTTGATTGTAAGGGGCTACGATTTTCTCAACGAACTTAGCGGATGTTGAGTCTAAGGTCAAACGTGCACGTCTGACGTTTAGTGGGTTGCCCGTGTCAGGCTCGATGATTGACCCTTTTTTGTTATTGTAGATAACTTGAGGGTAACGCTCAAGAAGTCCTGAGCGTAGGTCATACGGCACGGCGTAGGCCTTGTGCATAAGAACGAGCGGTAGGTTGATAACGTCAGACGCATTATAGATAAACAAGCCGATAACGTCTGCAATGTTCTCGATAGGTTTTTCGGTATCAAATTCGTACTCTTTGATGGTTTCACCTAAGTAAGCCAACAAACGTTTCAGACCAACTTTAGCGAGTTTTTCATTAAAACGCGCCACGTCGACGTAACGCCCACTCATGCGGTAACCTGTACGGATGGTGCGACCGATTGACGTTGCTGATTGGTCAGCGGTTTGTGTCATATTATCAATGTTGTCGAACAAACGGTCATTGAGGTCGTTACGGATGTATTCGGCTGAGAAAGGAATACCTTGGTCTTTGGTTTTGCTAGCGTAATCGTCAGGGCGTGCTGCAATGAAAGTGGTATAACGGTCTAAAATCATGGCAATCATGGATTCATCATAGTTGATACCATTGTAACTAAACAGACGCCCGTGTTTTTCAGGGTCATAGGTTTTGTCTGTTTCTTTGACGGTTTGGGCCCACGTTGCTGATTGTGATTTTGCTAGCTGTTTGTAAATCCAGGCTTGTTTAGCTGAATTGATTTTTGAGCGGTCGTAAAGACTCTCGGGGAAGGTTACACCATAAGTCTGAATGAATTTACCTAAACCTTGACGGGTTTTTAGGTCATAGAACTCGATTGTCGTATCGTCGTTGATTAACGGGTGATAAGCAAAGAACTTTCTAAAAGCAATGGCAATCAAGGCTTGCGTGATTGGATTGCTGATAGGGACTTTCTCGATATCACTGAGATAGTAGTAAACGACTTTATTTTGCGCAGGAATGTATTCTGCGTTCATGAAAATCTGTCGTAAGGACTCCAAGTCATAGAAGCGGTCATTTTTTCTAAATTTCATAGAATACGGGTTCTCCTTAGCGTAGGCGTTTGTAGATTAGAAGACAGGTTTCTAAACGGTTGTAAAGCTCGTCTAGGTTGGGTCCTGTGAAAGTATAACGGGTATTGGCTTTTGTTTGTTGCGTTGTGGCTTTCTTTCGCCACTCATTGACGAGTTTTTGAACAAAAACCTTCTCGTCTTCTGTTTTTGAGCCTACGAAGTAAGGAAACGCCATTAAAGGTTGTCGGATGTGTCTGATATAAGCGTCATTCACAAATTGATCTTCTTGTATAATCGTGAGATAGTTGTGGATGGTGCGCGGGTTCATGTTGCCTAAACGTTTAACTAACTCTAGGGGATTAAAGGTATCTTTTGTTTGTAGGTAAGACCATACCATTAAAATACGGTCATCTTTACCCATACTTGATGATGTTGCGTAATTCGTTGTTGTATTCACAAAAAAATTTCCTTTCTTGTTATTTTTAATATGATTCTATTTTACCATATTCTTAAAGATTAGGAGGGCTCGGCCCTCGTTTTAGGTAACTTGTATGCTATCTCGTGTTGCGAACAGATTATGAATAACTTAAATTTACAATAAAACTTTTAAGATTTTTAGTTTTAAATTTGATACCTATCCCTTCTTATGCTATACTTTAGTTGTCATAAGAAAGGAGGTATCTCTTTGTATAAGAAATCTGAAATTTTGAAGAAATCTACTTACAAAACAGGCGAGGTGGCTAATCTACTTGGAGTGACTGTGCCTACAGTTATTCGGTATTGTGAGCTTGGACTAATGCCTTGTCATAAGACAGAGTCTGGTCATAGGCGTATTCAATCTACTGATGTTTGTGCTTATTTAGATAAGCACAATATGCTTTACGAGGATGGTTTTACACTGAAGTCTGATGTGATTTATGCTCGAGTATCTACGCATAAACAAGCAGAGCATGGTGACTTAGATAGACAAGTCGAAAAAGTGAAGTTGTTTGCGATAGAGCAGAATGTCAATAATCTGCTAGTTAAAACAGATATCGGTTCAGGGTTAAACGATAATCGTAAAGGGTTACTTTCTTTGTTAGATTTAATCCAAGAAGGGAAAGTAAATCGACTTTATATTCTTCATAAAGACCGGTTAACCCGATTTGGGTATCATTACTTAGAGAAAATCTGTGATTTTCATGGTGTTTCGATTATCGTTGTTTCTGATGAAACTGAAAGTAAAAGTCAGTCTGAGGAATTTGCTGAAGATATCATTACGCTAATTCACTCCTTTTCAGGTGAACGTTATGAACTGATGCATAGGATTGAAAAGGAGATTCAAAGTGAGTGATATTTTGATTTTATGTGAGCGTCATATCATAAAACCGACAAATCCGATATTTGCAGAGTGTGACAGTTTGTCATTTTTGGCAAAGAACTTGTATAATTCAACGTTATATTATCAAAGGCAGAGTTTATTTGATTCTGATTTTCAGAACTACTACGCGGTGAACAGAGCGTTTACGCACACTAATCAACCAGATTACAGAGCCTTACCTGCTAAGGTTTCTAAGCAAGTACAAATGTTAGTTGATAAAGCATTTAAGTCATACTTTGCTTTGGTTAAGAAGAAAAAGACAGAAGGTTATTCTCCTAAAGTTAAACTTCCTAAATATTTGGACAAAGTTGCGGGTAGGTGTGTTGTTCCGTATCCTAAAGATGCTCTTAGCTTAAAAGTTGAGGGTCAGGTTAAGCTATCTAAAACTTCAATTACGATAAAAACTTGTGTATCGTCGGAAACCATACAAGGTGCTCGTATTGTACCTAAAGGTAATCACTATGTGATTGAAATCTTATATAAGGTTGCGAGTAAGCCGTTACGCTCTGAGTTACCTGAGAGAGTTGCTTTTATTGACCCAGGCTTAAACAATTTAATGACAATTACAAGTAATTGTTTCAACCCTATTTTAGTCAACGGAAGACCTTTAAAAGCTATCAATCAGCTAGCTAATAAGGAAATAGCTAAATTGAAAAGCAAACTAAGTGAGCGGGATTTGTATATGTCTCCTCTTTTGCAGTCTGTTTATAGTAAACGCGCAAGGAGATTAACGGATATGTTACATAAGATAACTACCCAGTTAGTGAGTCATTTAGATTCGTACAATGTTGATACTGTCATTTTCGGACACAATATTGGGCAGAAACAAGACATTAACTTGAGTAAAGTAACAAATCAAAATTTTGTTCAAATCCCGTTTATACAACTAATTACTCAACTACAGTATAAGTGTCAACTTGAAGGTATTCGATTTATTGTAACCGAAGAAGCGCATACAAGTAAGTGTAGCTTTTTAGATAAAGAGTCTGTAGAGCGCCATAAACGGTATAAGGGTAAACGCGTTAAACGCGGTTTATTTAAGACTGCAAAGGGTATCCATATCAATGCTGATGTTAATGGGTCTTTAAATATTGGTCGTAAGTATTTGACTAAAGCTGGGCTATATACTGATAAACTAAATCAACGTTTGATTCGGTTTATGGTAAATCCTCAATTAGTTAATTTTGTTTGAGAGCATAAAAAGTAAAGCATGATGAGGCTACATTAGTCTTGGATTGTATAGAGGGTAGTCGCAGTCGCCCCAACTCCGACTCTTGCACAGTACACTGTGTAAGAGTGAGGTGAGAAACAACTTTGGTTGGAAACTTTATTTAATTTTGTTAAGAAATTGAAGAACTGTTTTGTTATAATAATGTGAATAAGTGTTCGCAAAATTTTATTATAAGGTGGTTTTGATTATGCCAAAACAAAAGAAACGTCCGAATAAACAAATGAAAAAACAGACTGATGGTCGTCAATCATTGTCTGACTACTACCGTCAAAAAGCGGCAGACCGTAGACGTTTGGCAAAAGCGCGCCGTGAGTTCGCGAGCGCTTATGAAAATGTCATTGACGTGCGTGAGCAGTTCTCTTATAAAGGAAACGTCTCACTGTTTAATGTTAAACGTAAGTTGTCTGACGCTGTGACCCTTAGAACGTCTCGTGAGACTATGGCTCTACAAGACGAAACGGTTGCTGAAATGTATGACCAACTAGCCAAAGAATACGAAGGTAAAAAAGGCTATGGTGCGTCTGACGATTGGACAGACCCTCACGCCAAAACTTTTGAAAAGTACAACACGAGAGATATCCCTGTTGGTCCTTTGTCGGCTCGTAAACAAGCCCTTGTTAATAATTTGAAGTCTATTCGTGGGTTTAAGATGGCAGCGGCTATCTATACAAGCCTTGGCGCTGCTTACTTCAAAATGGTTGATAAGATTGAGCGTCGCGTTATGGGCTTAGAGGAAGAGTCTAAAGAGTTGGCTAAGGATATCGAGTTAGACACAAGTAAAGCGCCTGAGGAAGAAACGACGGATAAGTCTGAAGAAACGGTTGTAGACCCTGATGCGTCTGTTTATCGTCAAATGATTGATGCGGATTCTAAACCGCCTTATGTCAACCTTAAACGCCTTTATACAACTATGTCTAAATTTGACAAGGCAGAAGCTATGGGTAGTGACGATATTGATAAACTTCGTAATAGTCTTGAGTCTCGCATGTTTGCGAGTGTCTTTGAATTAGACCGTCGTGACTCTCACGATGCTAAAATCCACATGCTTGAAGAATTAGACCGTTTGTCTAAAATCAAGGACTTCGAGAACCCATTGGCTGATTTGCCAGTCGTTGACTCTAAAACGTCTTATCGCGGTGTTGTTTCTGACTTTGGACAAGCTGTTATTGGTTTTGAGTTCTTGGCGGAGACGTATGCTGAAATGGGTGATGCCTATAGTTCTAAAGTTATCGAGTTTGAAAACGCTCGTGATGCTGCGTTAGCGTCTATGCAAGCGACGGAAGCCTTGGCTGTTGACGTGACTGAAAAAGAAGCAGAAGACCCTCACGCCAAGCCTGATAAAGAACTCTTACTCGAACGCGCCAAAGGACGCTTAAAACGTTCGTCTGAAGAAACGAAGTATCCTCGTGTGGTATCCGTGGCTATTGGTAAGGTTGACCGTATGCGCTCTGAGGAAGAGAAGGAACGCAAGGCGGCGAAACCTCGTGTGAAGTATGTCAAGAAACAGTTTAAGACGGAACGTGCGATGCGTGGTAAACGGTTTACGTATGAAGCACCAGCGGCGTCTGCTAAGCCTAAAGATAAGCCTGTTGATAAACCAAATGCGTCTAAACCAAAGACCAAGACAACGCCAAAAATTGACATTAGTGTTGATACCAAACAGGTCGAGCATGACAAGAGAGTTGCTGACGAATTGAAGAAACGTGAGAAATTAGCGAAGCCTAAGACGGATGAAAAGAAGGCAGAAACGCCAAAACCGTCAAAAGACGAGCCTGAGTTCTAAAACTCTTGATATAACAACGTTTAAGACCCTTTCGGGTCTTTTTTGTTGACCAATATTTGGACCATAGTAACTTTTTCAAAATGTGGTCCAATTTTGCGTTTTAGTTTTACACTTTAGTGTGATGTGTAAGATTTGTCATCCGTTTGTAAAACTTCGGACTATCTAATAAACGGGTACAATACTTTGAACCTTCAAACTACTTTTTAGGGCAAAAAGTCGAATGTAACCTTTCGTATCAAGGGTTCTTAGCTTTATTAGAGAAATTTTGCTTGACAAATCGTTAGATGTGTGCATAGATTACGAA
>ERZ773037.227-NODE-227-length-30988-cov-4.009440_pt1 | contig 30988 bp, 35 predicted proteins | sample MGYA00511466_ERZ773037 | MGnify/ENA primary metagenome ERZ773037 (study PRJEB29015, sample SAMEA2738146) | human oral metagenome | biome: human oral; feature: human-associated habitat; material: saliva | place: China | collected 2202 ... | reverse complement strand
TAAGAGAGTAAGTTTTCCTAAGTTTAAATCTAAACATGAAGGTAAGCAGTCTTATAGAACTTGTTATAATAGTGGTAAGACAGGTGTCTTAGATAACAAACACATCAAACTGCCAAAATTGGGAAAAGTTAAAACCAAACGTTTCAACATGCCAGAGGTATATAAGATTTTTAATGTTACAGTTGAAAGAACAAATACAGGAAAGTATTACGCTTCTATCTGCATTGAAACAGAAGTTCAACCACTTCCTAAAACAGGGAAACAGGTCGGTTTCGATTTAGGTCTAAAAGACCTACTTATTGGTAGCGATGGAACTAGATACGAAAGACCTAAGTTTTCTTACGCTTTTAAAGATAAACTCGCTAAGGAACAGAGTAAACTCTCGAAGATGAGAACCAAGTTAGAGAGAGCAAACGCAAACCTTGACGAATGTAAGAATTATCAGAAGCAAAAACATAAAGTCGCCAAACTCCATGAACATATTGTCAACTGTGCCAAGGACTTTAATCATAAGTTAAGTCGAAGGTTAGTAGAAGAATATGACTTCCTAGCATTTGAGAACCTAAATATTGAAGGAATGAAGAAAAATCATTGCTTAGCGTACTCTATTTCAGATGTACGTTGGTCACAACTCTTGAACTTCATTCAATATAAATGTTCGTGGTATGGAAAAGAGTTTAGACAAGTTGATAGATTTTATGCGAGTTCAAAAATCTGTTCTGAATGCGGAGCGTATCACAAGGATATAGTCAATTCTCTTTCAGTCAGAGAGTGGACATGTCCTGATTGCAGAACACATCACGATAGAGATGTTAATGCCGCTAAGAACATTTTAATTAAAGCCTTGAGTGCAGGCGTTTAAAAATACACTTCGGAAAGACGCAACCGTGGTAAATTAGTTCGGGGGTGGTAATTCTCATTAGAGGACAAGAGTAACCTGAACGTTCCCAAGAAAATTACTTATTTTAAAATAAGTAAAGCGTCATGACTGGCAAGAGTACAAGGGACACAAGTTTTTTGGGTTTAAGATGATAGAATTCCTAAATAAGTAAAAATTTAGGATTTTAAAAAGTGGTCAGGACGAAAAACAGCGGCCTACTGTACCACTAAAACAGCCTTAAAACTATTAAAAATGAAGAGGCTGTATAATCTATCAGTTTTAGTAATTTTAGAGGCGAGAACGCTTCTAGCATCACCAAAAACTGATATAAAACACATTAGAAAGGTAGGGATAATATGTTCACATTGTTATATAGTTTCGTTGGATGCTTCGCTGCATTAGTTGTTTATAACTTGTTTGGTGGTAAGCAGTTCGTACAGAAGAAGATTAACGAAGCAAAAGAAGAGTCTAAGAAAGAGGAAGACTAAGTAGTTGTATAATATTAAAAAGAGGACGGATTTATCCATCCTCTTAATTTCAAAAGAAAGTGTGAAAATATGTCAAAAATCTTAATTAAAGGTAGAGAAGGCGCCGGTAAGACTTGGTTAGTCAGAGATATTATTAACGATATTCTAGAAGAAGAAAAGATTAATATGTTAGCGTACACAGACATGCACGAAGGTGAAGTTGAAGAATTTGGTGATATGTTTGAAGGTAAAGTTAGTTTATTAATCACTTTAGGTGAAGATAAGAAGGAAGTTATTTTAGATACTTTCCTATCTGAACAGAAAAAAGATAATCATTCATTAGAAGTTGCAGTCTTTGATGAATGTGGATATTTCGAAGGTGAGCAGAGAGAGAAGCTTATTAAATTATTAGAAAATGCAGATAAGCATAATCAGACTGTTATCTTAACTTATCAGCATGAAGAAAAGAAACCAATGCATGACATTGAGAAATATTGTGATACGTTTATTGAATTAGATAGATACTCTCATGAGTATGTTGTTACAACAGTTGATTAATTTAAATTTAAGAAAGGAGTAGAGTATGGATTTAAAGTATAGGGACATTTTGGTTTATAATACGTTTCGAACAGATTCTGGAAAATTAGTTATTTATAATATCTTTGATAATATTCATACTTACTTCTATTCTGTTAAAGCGATAGAACAATTTAAAAAAGATAAAGACAGGGACAAATTGAGAGATTCCATAGAAGATGCTGTTAAATTAGAACAATTAAGTAGATTTGAGCATGAATCTGTAATTAGTGATGTGCTTGAAACGTTTAGTACAAAGATTGATACTTACGAACAATTCTATATAAATATAGACTTATTTATAGATGCATTAATTCAGAGGTTAAAGTAAAAATGGAAGAAATTATTATTAAGGAAGTCAATCTTAAACCCTTGATAAATATATTGAAACATTTTAAATTTAAAAGAAAAAGCATTTTATCTGGAAAAGAGAAGAAGTGTATGTTATATGTTAAAGATAATATGTTTTATGTTTTTATCGAACACTCAAAATCAATGTTAAATGTAGAATGTTCTGTCTACATAAAAGGAAAGAGATTGATATTCACTATATTAAATGCACATCTAATTGACAGAAAATCTTTAGTTGAAGACAGATTAAATTTAATAGCTGACAGAATCATAGAATTTGGTGAATTTTCTCAAAATAGAATAACTGTTAGTTAATATTGAAAGGAACATAAGTATGAAAATTAAAGTATGTGATAATCCATTAGACTTAGAAAAGGCAAGTTCTATTTTGCTTGTTGGTAAGTGTGGTACCGGTAAAACAAGAACAATTAAAGAGATTTTGCAACAAGCGACAAAAGAATATTCTAATTTAGAAGTTTTTTATGTGGATTATCATGAAGCAGATTTTAGGGAAGTTAAGAATATTGTATGGGATTTATTAAATGAAACACATCTTCTAACAGAATCAGAATTAAAGTCATTACATGATGTGGTTATAGCACAACAAAAGTTTCGTAATCAATTAGTATGCGATGCTGGTGCAACTACTTTAGATGAATTAGTTGGTGAAGGAATAAAAACATTTGTAATTAATGGTAGAGAATATATGCCAGATGATATTGTTTGTTATCATGAGCATGGGGAACAAAAGTGGTTGTTAGCGTGTGAATATTACAAGAAAAAAATAGAAAATTCAATCGATCGTTTTACCTGCAGACAGATTGGCGAATATAATCCATCAAGATTAATTTTGTGTTTCGACGAGTTCTATACATTAGATATGTCAAAAGAAGGACAGAAGCTAGTTCATGATATTGCACTAAGTGTAATTCGTTTTGGTAGAGTCGCATGTCAGAATATTATTCTAACAACTCAAAGATTATCACAACATAAAGAGTATAACGATATTTATAATTTAGTATCAGTAAAGGCATTTTTCCATTCTGGTCTTGATAATGAGAATGATTATAGAATTTTGTTCAATAAAGAGTTGCCTAGAGATGCTCGTAGAGGATGTGTAACAATTGAATCACCTGACATTGAACCTATTCATGATAGTGATGTTGTGTCAAAACTTCATGAAGCAATAGATGAAATTTGTGTAGGACACGAGTTGGAAGATTTTTCACTTTCAGAAATTAAGATGTTGTCTCAAATCTTAAAACATAAAGTTGTATATCTTGACAAAATGTTTGAAAGAAGACTATTACATATTATTGAGGTTACAAGAGAATTAGACTTCAGTGATTGTGGAGACTTGAATATTTCATGGCATATTGTAGGTCAAGATGTGATTGTGTCAGTATTAATTCATCAATTACCAAACGATTATGTTATTTCTGCCAAGATGTTAAATATGTCTGATGAAGATTTACTCAGAAACAGAGATTTATGTAAACACATTAATTAAATGTGCATTTGTTGTAATTTAACGGTTTACATTTTTTGAAAATTGTTGTATAATATGAAAGTAATCACATTAGAACTCGAATTGCAGGAGGCAATGCACAGCCCATTAGATGGCTGGCCAAGAGATTGGCTGCGTAGGTTCGATTCCTACCGGTTCCTTCTAATGTTCAGGAAATTACTTAATAAGAAGACCATTAGTCCTAGGAAAATGATGTAAATTAAATTAAGTAAGGAACTCAACCTCTTAGATGGTGATTACATAATATGGTCTTATAGTTCATAATGGTAATGGGCACACCTTATAAGTGTGAGTGTGGTTGGTTCGATTCCACCTAAGACCACTTGTCATGAGTACTGACATTAAATAAACTTCGGGGCACCGCGACTGTGGTAATTTATACCAAAAAATATGCTTTAAATAAGCAAAGCGGATTTAAATGGAGAGTCCATGCCTTAGTTGGAAGTTGATTAAAGATAGAGGACCATGCTATAGTTGGACAAACTTAAGATAAATCAATACCAGCGGAGATTCTTAAGTGAGACCGGAGTCACAATTCAACGGGTTGTAAGAGGATAGAATTGTTGCTGGGTGATACATAGAAACGATTAAAACTGTTAACGTCTATGTATTAGTAGTTTGTTGGTTTTTCTCCGGCTTATATGTCGGAACAGTTGGATCGGTATAAATTTTTGAAAACCAAAAGAACAATTTAACTTTAAGGGTCTGTGCGAATACCCAAACAGGATGAATGCGAGAACGCACAGCACGTAATTCCGACATTTAGTAGTAGAATATGACAACCACAGAAGGTTGGGGCATTCTTGTTATATTCTATGAACAGTGTGGTTGTGTGAACAAATCATGTATTATCGGTGGAATACCGAAGTTGTTGGACCAGGCTCAAAACAAGCCTTAATTGTCGTAATAAAAAAGGAAACTATTATGAAAAGTCTCTGCAGGATGAAGTAATAATAGGAGTACACCAACAAGTGTGTATGGCAATTTAAAACATGCTTTGTGGGGAATGTGCATGTGTAAATATAACAACCCCTCCCATGTTCGGTTATAGGTAAATCAGTGAGTTCAAGTCTCACGACTGGACGCCTTAAGGCTCGATGCGAATAGCCAAATAAGAAGAACGTCTGAACGCATCATTGCAACCCTTTAATACCCTTAGTACGTTCCGATGGAATTAGACTGGTTAGCAAGTTAAACAAGACCTATATGAGCGATGGAATATCGCAGTTGTTGGCAAATTCTGGTTGCAAATCCGAGATTGTGTGAAAAGTAATAGACCAACAAGTGGGCAAACAATCTAAATCATGACACCAAGGTGTGGGGTGTATAAATATAGACACACTCATACCTCTGTAGTTTAAGTTCTGGTAAAATACCTTAGTATGTCTATTGAGAAGTTGGTTCGACACCAACCGGAGGTACCTAAATTATTTTTAAATTAAACATTGGAGTGTATTTCATGAAGAAGATGGTTAAGAAATGTACAATTAAATTGTATCTTCAAAGAGCAAGTGTCGTAACAGAAAACAGTTTTTATCGTGAGCCAGACAAAGACTTTCATGGTGACAAGAACGATGTTATGTCGTATTTAAGAAAGTATCTTGTTAGACATCGTGATTTTACAGGTAAATTATTGACTAATACTTTGAATGAAATTAATAAATCATCTAATGTATATAAGAGTCTTGGAGAAGGTACATATGAAACAATAGTACATGCATTTAATCCAAGAACAGAAATACTTTATACGTTTAAAATCAAGTATGAAGTTAAAAGAATGCCTGATATGCCTTATGGATATAAGACAAACAATAGAGGCGAAAATCTTTACGAAAAGAGATTAATCCAGCGATGTGGTGGAGATAGATTTTGCAGATACCAGTCTGTAATACAGAATGTAAATACGCACGCATTGTTAGAATTGCTTACTCCTGTGATTAATGAACGATTGAAAGATAAGGTATCTGTAACATTCTTAGATAACCGTGATGTTAAATTTAACTATCCTGAAAAGTTTGTATTTACTCCTAGTGATAATTTAACTATTACTGTCACATTTGATAGATGGATTGGTAGGATAGTTAGCGATGCTGACATTATCTATAATGGTTATAGATTAACTTTGTTAGATAGTGATAATGGGAAAATCACAGAAGAAAAGATTAATAGTGCACTTAACATAGCAAAGAAATTTGACGAAATCTGTGAAATTGTTAAGAAGGCATACAATTTATAGAAAAAATTTTTAAAAAACTGTTTACATTTCCTTTTGTTTGTGATAAGATAATTTCGTAAACAAAAGAGAGGCACAACACCATCCTTACCCACTTTTTTAAATATTTAAAAGGAGTATTGAGATAATGTTTAAATCGTTTAAAGTAATGTTGCACCCAAACAATAAACAACGTACAAAAATGTTTCAATGCTTCGGTGTTAGTAGGTTTGCCTATAACTGGGCTTTAGGTAGACAACAAGAAAATCACAAAAATGGTGGTAAATTCATTTCAGCATTTGATTTAAAGAAAGAATTTACACAGTTAAAGAAACTGCTGGAATATAGATGGCTAAATAATTATTCAAGTGTTATCCCTGCGATAGCGATTATGGATGCTTGTGCTAGTTATATAAATTTCTTTAAGGGCAATAGTGACTTTCCTAAGTTCAAGAGTAAGAAGAAGTCAAAACCAAGTTTCTATGTCCTTGGAGATGGGATTGAGTTTACAGACACCCACGTTAAGTTGATGAAATTGTCTAATTCTATGAGAAAGAATAGAAGAAAGTTAAACTGGGTTCGACTAGCAGAAGTAGGTAGAGTTCCAACTAACTGTAAATACTCAAATCCAAGAGTAACGTTTGATGGTATCAACTTCTGGCTTAGCGTTTCTATTGAAGTTGAGGATAGTACAGAATTACCAACAAATGAAGGTATAGGTATTGACTTAGGTGTTAAAGACCTTGCCATCTGTAGTGATGGTAATATTTATAGAAACATCAACAAAACAAAAGAAGTAAAACGTTTAGAGAAGAAAAAGAAAAGACTTCAACGTAAGTTATCGAAGAAATATGTTGCCAATAAATACGAAAAGACAAAAAATATCGTAAAGTTAGAAAAAGAGTTGTTAAAACTTAATCATAGGCCAAGTAACATTCGTCAAAATTACACACATCAGGTAACATCTGAAATTGTAAATAGAAAACCAATATTTATAAGTTTAGAAGATTTGAATGTATCTGGAATGATGAAGAATAAACATCTTGCGAAAGCGATTCAAGAACAATCTTTCTATAGTTTTAAAGAGATTTTGTCTTATAAAGCAAGGAAGAACAATATTCAGATTATAGAAGTCCCTAGATTTTATCCAAGTTCAAAGACATGCTCTGTATGTGGAACTGTAAAATCTGATTTAAAACTTTCAGATAGAGTGTTTGTATGTCCTGAATGTGGCAACAAAATGGACAGAGATTTAAACGCTAGTATAAATTTAAAGAATTATGGTTTATCGACACTGAAATAGTGTTTGTAAATATAGTACCGATACGTTAGTCGGGAATTTAAGCCTTGGGAGTGCTAAGACAATACGAGTAGAGATTTATCTCCAAAGTAAGCACGTTGAATAAGGAAATCGAGTATTTAAAGGCGACTTTAATATAAATCTTGTATAACGGTGACTAGACATGAAGCATTAGTAGAATACTTTAAAGAACTTGGAATTAAGTTCGATAAGGTTATCTCACACGCAACAGAGGAAGATGTATGCGGAAACGATGTGTATGGTGTGTTACCGCTTCGTCTAGCGTCTTTCACTAATACAGTGACTTCTATTGATATGAATGTTCCTGCTGAAATGCGTGGTAAAGAATTATCATTAGAAGACATTAAGAAGTACCTTGTAGATATTTCTACCTACAAAGTAGAAAAATTTAAAAATATTTTGAAAAAACTATTTACATTCATCTAAAATTGGTGTATAATGTAAATGTAATTAAAAAATAAACAGGTTAAACTACACCTGAACAACAGACAGTAAAGATTAAAAGAGAAATAACACATGAAACATCTTGATGGTGTTTCAGGAGATGATGAACCTATGGTCAAGTTGTTAGGGAATACTACTGATAATAGTGAGACCTATTAACAAAGCCATAGAGAAGTGTTGAAACTGTATTTAGAGTTTATCACATTTAAGTTTTATGACTAACTATCAATTAGTTGTCGTGCATAACCAGCAAAGTGTCTGGCTATGAACCGTATTATACACCTCTTGTGGTAAAGAGAATGTATATTAGAAACCAGAATGTGGATAAAACTATTTATAAGTCAATACATCTAAAACCCTACCAAGGAGTGTTTGTCCTCTGCTGAAATATCATCAAAGCGAATGTGGTAAGCAATTGGTAGCGCGGTGTTGGTTCGAGTCCAACCATTCGTAAATGATATTTATACCTTAAATGCATGTTCGAAACTGCTGAAAACTTTACAAGGAGTAATTAACCTTGTAGTCTCAACGAAGCGAAGGGTTATAGTTGAGATGTAAGATAGAACTTTGCTCCAGTGTATGAGGCTGGCGAGGAGTCGGTAATTACACTTAGCGAGAGGAGTTCGCTCACATGTTGGCACGGGATGTGTAATTAGTTAGTTCAACTCTAACTGCCAGCAAAAAATAAAAAACACAAAAAATTGATATAAATTATGTACAATGAGTAAAAATTGTTGTATAATAATAAATGTAAGTGGTTCGAGAGCGTGTAAAAGGGTAAAACATGAACTTAGGTTGCAATACCTTCTCTTATGAAACATGATTGCTAGAAAAAGATAGTGCTGGAGTGAGTTGCTGGGGCTGTATCTTACCATTAAAATATTGTCGGTGTAGTTCAAAGGCTAGAATTCCAGTCTTCCAAACTGGTTATGGGCGTTCGATTCGCCTCACCGGCTCCAATGTGGGTATAGTTCAATGACAGAACATCGGCTTGCCAAGTTGAGAATGCGAGTTAAATTCTCGCTACCTGCTCCATATCGGTGTGTGGGAAAATTTGGTTAATCCGCGTCACTTGGGATGATGAGATTGCACGTTCAAATCGTGTCACACCGACTAAAAACTGATATAAAACAAGTAAGTAAAAAGAAAAGGAGAAACGCTATGTTATCAAATTCAATTAAACTAGAACAAATGAATAGAACACATAAGAACGATGGTACGGTAGCGTTTTGGTATTGCCTGGATAGGATGCCCTGTATTAGGAGTTAATTAGTTAGTCAAGACTAAATTAAAATATCTTAATATGGGACAATTCTTAGATGTGTAATACACACGAATGGAGTTGTCCTTTATTATATTTTGGGGAATGGGTCTGCATGGGGTGGACACTTGACCTGCAATCAAGACATCAGACGAGTTCGATTCTCGTATTCTCCACTTAAAATGCCCCTATAGCATAACGGATAGTGCTTAGGTCTTCTAAACCTACGATTCAAGTTCGATTCTTGATAGGGGTGCTAAATATGAGTTTGAAATCTCGATAACAAAATTCAAGATTTGGTTACGTAGGGCAGTGGTTTAGTCCCATCTCCTTGTCACGGAGAAACACGTGGGTTCGATTCCCATCGTAACCGCCATTAGCCGGCTTAGTATAACGGTAGTACAAATGACTTGTAATCATTAGGTAGGTGTCCGATTCACCTAGCCGGCACTAGAGTTAATAAGTTCTCTTCAAAAACTCTAAAATTTGGGAAGGTGGTAGAGTCTGGTTGAATACGGTAGACTGTAAATCTACTCCCACTGGGTAAACACGTAGGTTCAAATCCTGCCCTTCTCACCATTTGCTCTCATAGGCAAGAGGCTAAGCCACACGACTTTCTCTCGTGTATCATCGGTTCGAATCCGATTGGGAGTACCTAATGCTGACGTAAACCGAAATTGGTATCGAGGCAGTCCTGAAAACTGTTGGGCTGGTTAACAGCCGGCCCTGTGGGTTCAAGTCCTACCGTCAGCGCCATATGCTTCTGTAGCAAAGTGGTATTGCAATCGGCTTTTAACCGATGAATCGTTGGTTCGATTCCAACCAGAAGCACTTTATATGCGAGTATAGATTAATTGGTTAAATCATACGACTGATAATCGTAAGAGTCCATGTTCGAGCCATGGTATTCGCACTAGAGTTTCTAACATATTCTCTTTAAAAATATATTAAATATCTGCATAGGGCAGAGGCTGTCCCACTTCCCTGTCACGGAAGAGCATGCGGGTTCGAGTCCCGTTGCAGGTGCCATGCACTATTAACTCAATCGGGAGAGTACTTGTCTTACAAACAAGAGGTTGGCAGTTCGAGTCTGTCATAGTGTACTAAGAGTTTGAAATCTCTCTAAAAATTCACTTATATTGGGAGCATAGTACAAAGGTAGTACAGCCGGCTGTTAACCGGTCAATGAAGATTCGATTTCTTCTGTTCCCGCCATACTCCTGTAACTCAACAGAAGAGTAGCGGTCTCTTAAACCGAAGGTTGCTAGTGCAAGTCTAGTCAGGAGTACCTTTAAATCGCTATGTAATTCAATTGGTAGAAAACGTATTTCATAGGTACGTAGTTGCATGTTCGAGCCGTGCCATAGCGACCATTTAAACCTAAAAAGGAAGTATTGATATGATTGTAAGGTTAAAAGAGTTTGGAATAAGTCTAGGCAGTAGAGTTCTAGGAAAACAAGTAAGTAATATGATTGACTTTGAAAAAGAAGATGAAATCATATTAGACTTTCAAGATGTTAAACTGGTAACTAGTTCTTTCGCTGACGAAGTAGTTGGCAAGAATTGTGTTAAATTAGGACTCCATAACTTCTTTAAGAAAGTACAGATAGTAAATACCTCTGAACAGATTAAACTCATTTTAAAGAAAGCAATCATGGATAGATTGGTGGAACTTGATTGAAACCAAGACCTGATTTAAATGATTTGCTCCTATCGACTAACGGTTAGGTCGTTACCTTCTCAAGGTAAAAATGTGAGTTCAATTCTCATTAGGAGTACTTAAAATTGTCCTGTGGTATAAAGGTAGTACGTGTGGTTCTGACACACAAAATAGATGTTCGATTCATCTCAGGACAGCCTATGCCTGTGTGGTGCAATTGGCAGACACAACTGATTCAAAATCAGTTTAAATTGAGAGTTCGATTCTCTCCACAGGTACTTAATATTATTGTCTGGTGGTGTAGTGGTAACACATACGACTTTGACTCGTACATCGCAAGTTCGACCCTTGCCCGGACAGCCATGCCTCTATGATGAAATTGGTAGTACATACGGGACTTAAAATCCCGTGCTTGAAAGAGCGTGTCGGTTCGAGTCCGACTAGAGGCACTTGAGTTTGAAATCTCATTCAAAATTCATAATGAACTTCTAAAACTCTATTTTCTGAATATGACAAGGAGTTTGTCAAGTTTGTAGAGATAACAGATGAAGTTTAATATGTTGGCTTTTGTATAGTGGTAATACGACAGGTTGTGGCCCTGTAGTCACCAGTTCAATCCTGGTAAGTCAACCCATGCCCTTGTGAATGGAATTGGCAGACATGTCGGTCTTAGAAACCGATGCCTCACGGCGTGTGAGTTCGAGTCTCACCAGGGGCACCATATTTCCTCTTCGTATAATGGATAGTATATTGGTCTACGAAACCAAGGATAAGAGTTCGACTCTCTTAGAGGAAGCCTATTAAATCAAAGAAAGGAATAGTTTATGAGTACGAAAGATTTTGAAGTAACAAAGGACTTAAAACTGAATAGTATCACTCATGGTAAAGTGAGTTTGGAAGAAGCGGTCAAGTACATTGTAGGCTACCTTTCAGTAGATACGAAAGCAAAATACGAGATTGCGATTGGTACAGATTCAATGACAAGAAGTCAAACAAAGTTTGCTCTTGCGATTGTAGTACATCGAAATACAAACGGTGCAATTTTCTTCTCTCGTACTTTCACTCATTCAAAATTCAATAAGAATATGTTACATGAAAAGTTAGTAAGAGAAACATCTATATCTATTGATACTGCTGTATTCATTGCAGAAGAGTTAAAGAAATATGGTATTGATGTACTAGATAATAGTAGCAACATTGATTTTCAAGTTCACATGGATATTGGAACAAAAGGTGCTACTGCAGAATTTATTTCAGAGTTAGAAGGCTGGGTAACTGCTTATAGTTTCAAATACAAGATTAAGCCAGAATCCTATGCATCTTCAACGATTGCAGATAAGTTAAGCAAGTGAGTTTTAGAGATTCTCGATATTAAAAATCTCTAACTTGGTTCGGTGGACAAGAGGTTAAGTCAGTGGCCTGCAACACCACTAATCGTGAGTTCGACTCTCACCCGAATCTCCATTATGGTTCTTGAGCAAGCATTATGGCTATGTTAGATTTTTAAAGTCTTTGCCATAACAGGCTGAGGTTAGAGAAATCTTACCTACGTTGAATTAGAGAATCCTTAAGGTTACATACCTACGGTTGTCGCCTTAGACCGTTGCTCTGAGTTCACTAATTAAGTTGAGAGGATAGCATTGAGTCTCTGTGTTAGTGAATTAAAAACCCAATTCAACATTGTCGAGAGGAAGACCAATACTCATCTTGGTTACAGAGATGAGTTAGGCGCTACAGTTCGATGAGTACTGTCTTAAAGAGTAGAACTTATCATCAGCGAAAGGAGCGAAGCGTAATGTTGGTATATGTACTAAAACAAAACGGACAACCTTTTATGCCGACAGAACGCTTCGGCAAGGTTCGTAGATTATTAAAAGAAGGAAAAGCAAAGGTTGTTCGTAGAGAGCCTTTCACCATTAGATTGCTCTATGAGTCTGAAACAGACGTGGTTCAAGAGTGTTATTGTGGTGTAGATACAGGCTCTAAACATATTGGTGTAGCAGTTGTCAGTGACGATAAGGTGCTATATCAATCTCAAACAGAATTAAGAGACGATATTAAGCAAAAGATGGACAATCGTAGAATGTACAGGCATAACAGACGTTCAAGAAAGACTAGGTATAGAAAACAAAGATTTTTAAATAGACGAAATTCTATTAGAGAGGATAGACTTCCGCCTTCGGTTAGACATAAAGTTCAGGCTCATATAGACGAAATTGAGTTCTGTAAAAAGATACCTCCTGTTTCAGATTTAATCTTAGAAGTAAGCCAGTTTGATACGGCCCTAATGAAGAATCCTAGTTTAATGAATGAGAAAATTAGACACTGGGGCTATCAGCAGGGTTTCAACTATGGTTACTCCTCAAGACGAGAAGCAGTCCTTCATAGGGATAACTACACCTGCCAATGTTGTGGTAAGAAAAACTGTAGATTAGAGGTTCACCACATTAAATTCAAGAGTAATGGCGGAACTGATGATGAAGAGAATTTAATCACTTTGTGTAAGGAATGTCATGACAGAGTTCACGCAGGCACTGTAGTTTTAGATAAGAAACCTAAGAAGATGAGGCTAAAGCATGCAACTCATATGAGCATAATCAGGAGTTGGTTGTTGAAGATATATCCTGATGCTATTGAAACCTTTGGTTTTGTTACAAGTGAAAATAGGAATCACTTGAATCTATCGAAAGACCACTATATAGATGCTTGTGTTATAGCAAGCGGTGGTTTAGAGTTTAAACCATTAGATGTAGTTTTCTATAAACGTAGAATGTCCAAAGGGAATTATCGACTAACGAGAAAATCTTTTGGCAAAGAGATTATTTGTAAAGGAAAGATTTTAGGGTTTAAGTCATTTGACAAGGTTGAATATTTTGGTGTAGAATGTTTTATTGGTAGCAGAAGAAATAGTGGGATTGCAACACTTGTTGATATATTCAGGAACACACTAGACTTTTCTCACTTACAAAAAGGTTTCAAATTACCTAAAATGAGATTATTAAAACGTATTTCATCGAGAAAAACAACTGCTATATCTATTATAAATGTTTAAAATTGTATCTATTGATATTAATGTATTAAGTTATTGCTTTGGTTTAACGAACCAAAGATTACGGTTTGCGAGCAGGTACGGTTATTGCGTTGGTCTGAAAAACCAAAGAACATGGTTCAACCCCATGGCAAACCACTTTTAATCTGGGCGGTTATTGCGTTGGTCTGAAAAACCAAAGAACATGGTTCGATTCCAAGAGGAACCACTTTATTTTATATCTCTGTAGTTTAATGGTAGAATAGCGGTCTCCAAAACCGTTGATGTTGGTCCGAATCCAGCCAGGGGTGCTTTTTATTAAAAACTATTTACAAAATTTTTTCTTTGTATTATAATGTATCTGTAAACAAAGAAGAGGTACTAGACTATGGAAACTATGACTCAAATCACGGATAAATTATTAAACGAATTGTCAATCATATTTGTTAGAGATAAAGAAGAAGGTCACTATCGTGGTATTGAACTTATGGGTGACTATAGACTAAAAATAGAACTTGTTTTAGACAACTATGACGAAATGGTGCAGATTGGTGCCGAATTGTATAGTGGTCCTATCAAGTTTGAGTTTGGAACATTTGCAAGTGTTAATAGTGTATCTGTTTTAAAGGAAGTTGACGCTATCATAGAAAACGCCAAGAGTTTAGTTAAGTCTATTGAAACTTTCACTAATAAGAAAGGTGTATATTCATACTAGAATTATGACGGTTAAAGACTTGTTAAGTGTTTTAGACACTGAATGTATAGATAGTGTAGTCATTATCAAAGATAACGAGGTTTTATGGAGCGATACAGAATTAACAACTATACCACAAAATCTTCTTGATTGTAAAATCAAATCAGTAGCACCTCAATGTAATACCGAATATTGTGAGGATTATAACGGTGAGATGTGCGAATGGGGTAGCGAATTAAATGTAGTGATTGAAATAGTATAAATAGGAGATTAGACATGTTAGAGAGAAAGATATTAGAAAATGTAGTAAAGATTTCAAGATTGTTCGACAAAAGAATTACTAGTCGTATGTTTTTTGCCCACACTGGTGACTCGGCACACGATAAAATGTTTAACATGATTTCTATTTGTGCTGAAGGTGTTTTCTTAGTTCATGATGAATGTGGAGAGTGCCAGACTTATGTAGAGATTGAAAAAGTCAAATCAATCTATGAAGTGCTGGACACTAGAAATAAAACAGTAGGCAAGAAGTTGTTTAACTTGTCATGGTAGATAAAATCATATTCACTGTTTAGTGGTGAATAGAAAATTGCTGTTATACTCAAACTGGTGAAGAGGACTGTTTGCTAAACAGTTAGTCCGCATAAAAACGGAGTGCAGGTTCGAGTCCTGCTGACAGCGCCTATATTTTAGAAGTAAGTGAGATATTTTTAAAATATCTCACCTTTTCTATTTACAAATGTTAAAAAGTGTGATAATATAATTAATCCTGTAAAAGAAAGAGGCACACACTTATGAAATTCACCATCAAGACAAAGTTAAAGACATTCACATTTACAGAACATGATGTAATTATGTTCAATGGTGCAAGATATATTCTAATCACACGGTCACCAAGACCTGGATATGGATTTGGTGATGTAAATATTCCTGTTAGACTTGCAGAAGAATGGATTAAGAGTGGCGCATTAGTAGAGTGTGGAACATACAATAACACAGAATTACCATTATATAAATTCGTAAGAGAGGCACAATAAACATGGATATTGAAACACTTAGAGATATTTGTATTAAGTTTCCAGATGTAAGAATTAAAGCTATTAAAGATGAACAGTTAACTGAACATTACAATACCGGCTATGGAAGTTGGAGATATGAATATTCAGAGCCTGCATTATTCTTTAATGGTAAAGGATATATAACGCTTGAAGATTTAATTCCATGTTTAGATAGATTAGCAAGCGGTGATGAGTTTGAAGGGTATCACGGTGGTTTATTTTCTTATATATACAGTTCTCCTATTCATTTTGAGTATGATAATTATTGTTGTGCAGACCGTAATTTGATTGAATTTATCCATCAAGATGATATGACTGATGATTTAGTTGAATATTTAAAATGGAAATAAGTTTATATGATAGTTAGAGAACTTTTAGATAAATTAAATATTAAAGAAGAAGATGTAATACAAATTGGTGACAACTCATATTCAAGAAATGAATTATATTCACTACCTAAGAATGAATTAATTTTTGATAAAGAGGTAAGTGAAATTTACATTAATGTTTATGATGGGTGGCAATATGACGATACTGGTAAGGAATTTCTTGTAGGTTTCACAACAGTAATTTGTATTGAAGTTGAGGAAGAATAATTATGTTAGTGAAAGAATTACTTGAAAAACTAGATTGTGCAACATTAGAAACTGATTATATTGACTTTTACTGTGACTATAAAGAGGAACTGTTTTGTTTGAGTCCTTTTAAGGATGAGAATCTTGACACAATGAAGAAATACCTTGATAAAGAAGTTGATAAATTTAGTTTTCAAACTATGTGTATAGAGTATATTTAGTATCTAGAGGATGGTATGCTCACACCAATGACAAATGTCTTGTGGATTGAGGTGGAATAAGATATGACAGTAAGAGACTTATTAACAGCCGCAGAAGATTATCTTGAGGTTAAAATCGTAAAAAATAGTGAAGAATTATTTTGGAATGAAATTGATGGACTATATGATATAGATGAAGAAATCTTGAATATGACAGTATTAAAATATGATTATGAAACTGTTACAGTATTAGATTCTATCATGAGTGCGAATTATAATATTATAGTAATTGAGGTGGAATAAAATATGAAAAAGGAACAAACAGTAAGAGATGTGTTAGGGGAATATTCTTGTGATATATTAACCATCACATCGAATGGTCAAGTGTTAGATAGACTTAGACGTTTTGGTACAATGATTATAGAGCACACTAGAAGTCTGTATCGTGAAATAGATAGTGCCGCTAAACAAGGATATTATAGAAGAGGATAATGATGGTAAAAATCATGACTAGAGAAGAATTATTTTTAAAATTAAATAAAGAGGCAGAAGTATCATTAGAGAATGGTTTTGAATTAGTTACAGATTATAGTGAAGTACGATTGTCTGCAAAGGTCTATGAAAAACATACTAGTTCCAAACATTTTGTTGTTTCTGTTTCACGTGAAGGAGCATTTTTCATGGTTAAGACAAAATTAGATACAAATGGATTAGGTTTAGAAAACAAAATTAAGTTCACTTTAGATTCGTATCCAAGTGTTGAAAGTAAAATTAAAGAGGCTGTTAAGACAATGGTTGAGTTATTTAATGGGCTCTTATAATAAGATTAATATTTAGTTAGAAACCATTTACAGAAAAATAAGTTTAGTGTATAATATATAAAGAAAGAGGTAATACACATGTCACATTTTACAGTATTAGTGGTAGACACAAATAATGAGAAGTCAGTAGATGAATGGATGGAGCCGTTCTATGAAGGTTTAGAAAAAGATAGAATATCTGATTGGGGTGTACAGGACACATTAAAATATCTTAAAGACCACAATGTTGATTTTCCGTATGATTATGTTAATGAAACAAATATTGAAGAGTATTTAGCAGTTGTAAAAAATGAAGGATTTGATATTTCTGAACACGATAATGAAGGTAATCTCTATTACTTTGGTAACAAAGATGCTAAATGGGATTGGTATCAGATTGGCGGTAGATGGTCTGGTATGTTAAAGAAGTTAGATGGTACAAGATGTGATGAGTGTGAAGTTAAAGACTTAGACTTGTCATTAGATACAAAAGCGCATAACGAAGCAAAGCGTTTCTGGGAAGTTGTTGTTGATAAGCAACCTCTTAAAGACGGTGAATATGCTGACGGTTTCGTTTCGTGGTATAAAGATAGTTATTACAAAGACACATTTGGTGATAAGGAAACGTTTGCAAAAGATAAAGCATCACTTAGCACATTCGCAATGTTGTTAGACGGCAAGTGGTATGAACAGGGAAAGATGGGTTGGTTCGGGATGTCGGATACGACAAGTGACTCCTTCAAAGAGTACACAAAGTTTTTCAATAAGACATTAGAAGAATTAAAACAGACACATCCTCATGCAAAAGTAACACTTGTGGACTGTCATATTTAAGATTGTTGTATAATATAAATGCGGTAGTCATATCGCAAAAATAACCAGTACTTTGGCGCCAACCATTGTATTGTAATCGGAATGTTGTGAAACGTACCGAAAAGAAAATTTTGTTAAATGGGTAAAAAGTAAACACAAAATCATCTTACAGATTGTAAATTGTTTAAAAACTTTAATTAGAAATAAAATAAAAATAACCCATAGGTGTCCGCCAAAATTTTCTAGTGGCTCTGTGATAGGAATAGCCAAACAATTATCCCAGTTGAATCTATCTAAAGGCGGTATGTGGTGTATAACAGGTTGTTCAAGCACTGGGCGAAGAACCTCCTGTTATCTACATAGTAAATCCGATGAGAACAAAGTCCTGTATTATGAGGTGGAATACTTCAAAGGTGAATGAGAACGAATGGGTTAGAGGAAGTCCCATCAACTATGAAAATCCTGTGGGCAATGGTTGATAAAAACTCTACATTTTTGAAAGAGTGTAGATATGTCAATATTTATTTTAGTTATAATTTTATTTATGATATTATTCTTAGTGAATTTTAAGTTAAGTCTATCTGGAAAGTTATATACGATTGGTGATGCATTAGTCGATACTATGATAGAGACTGTTGTAATATTAATGTTTGTGACTATGATATTAGCATTGTCAAAAATTATTGCATATTATTCATAAAAATTGTTTACAAGAAAAATAAATTGTAGTATAATATAAAAGTAGTTAGAAATGACTACTGAAGTATATTGAGTTTGAACAACGCATGGTGTGTTGCTGAGCCTAGAACGGTTCAGAGATTGAAAAAGTCTGATAGGTTCGAGTCCTATTAAACTCTAGTGAATACATAAAGAGATAATTTAAAAGAACTTAAGAATTTCCGGATAACTCTTAAATTTCTTGTTTATTGAAAAATTATGTTCCTTCACTACTACTTCAAAATATACCTCCATAGCTCAACAGTGGAGCAACAGCCTTTTAAGTCGTGGGTTGTGCGGGCAGCACGCACTGGGGGTACTGTTAAAGGTTAATAAGTTCCTTTTAAAACTTATTTCATATAGCGGGGTATTATCAGTAGAAGATGGCTAGGTTCATACCCTAGAGGTCGCAGTGTGCAATTCCTGCCCCCGCCATTATTAAAACATAAGAGTAGACTGTAAAATACATCTACTCTTTTTTGATATATAAACTATATACACACAGACTGTATTAGAACTGCACAGGATGAATTTTAACATAAACAATGTTAGAAATATCATTAACACTGAAATAATCACTAGAGTGCACATAACTGCAGTCTATAAGAAAGGAAATAATTATGCCATTAAAGAAGAAGAAAGTTAATGTAGAAGAATTGCAAAAGAAATTGCGAGAGTCTAGTAGATGGAAGATGTATTATGATAAATTGATTTTGCAGAGCGATATGAAGAATGGTGGTTTTAAAACACCAGAAGATGCAAAAAAACATATTGATAAATTAGTATTAATGAAGTTTGATAGAAAAGACCCTTTTGCAGCCTTTGATGATTTCTGGGAAAATCAGAAGAAAGGTAAGTAATCTATGTTAGTAAGAATAATAGCATTGCTAGTATTCTTTGGTTTTTGGTCTATTCTTGAGCAGTTGATAAATATTATGCAATCAAGTAATAAAAAGAGACCAGCAAAGATACAGAGCAAAGATTCAGTACCAAAAGAGACATTTTTCCAAGAACAAAAAGCACTTCATAAGTATGCATTTGCAAGAACATTGTGGAATGACTTTAAACTAAATAAAAAACTTTATATTGCAATGTATGTAGTTTTTGCTTTAACAACTTTAATTTTTGGTGACTTTAAAGGTATTATTCTAGCAATTATCTGGAGTATTGTTTGGTACATTGTCATTAGAATTTTATTAAAACCTCATAGAGATAATGAGTTAAATATTATCAATAAATTCTTTCAGTTTAAGAAGAAATATATGGGCTTAATTGACCCAATGAATACGATTAGAAACTATACATCAGAGTTACAAATTAAATGGGACGACACGAACGAATATCCAGAAAGTGTAACATGGTTAATATCACCTAGTTTTGAAAAGAAAAATCGTATTCAGTTCATGCAAGCGTTAAGTGAGAACTTAGGTAAAGGTAAGTTCTTTTATGCAACAGACGAGGACTGGGATGATGATAACAAGGTAACAACAGTACGTAAAGACTTCGATAATGAGAAGTTAAGAGAGTTTGTAGAGAACTGTATGTTATTAAAAGCAAAGTGGTTAGGTAAAGTCAATCCACAAACTGGTACTTATACTTATGAGTACGAATTTACAATAGACAGTTATGATAAAGGTGGCTATCCAAATAAACTAACTCTAAAATTACCAATCGGTGTGAGTGGTGATAATGAGATGGCGATGTTAAGTGCCTTCTCTAAAGAATTAGGCGCAGGTAGACAATGGGAGTTAGACCCTGCTAAAGGTTGGGACTTTATAAATCACAATTTGCATTTAGTATTATTAGACCCATTACCACAAAAAGCTCCATGGAGTAATGAGTATATATTCAATAAAAACATATCACCTTATTATTTTCCACTTGGCTTAGCTTCAAAAGGTGGTGTAGTTATTCATAATAACGAAACAAATCAAGACGAACGTGTTATTGGTTATGACCCAGTAGGTGAACAGTGGAAACTGATGGGTAAACTTGGTATCAGAGAAACAGATATACAACCACCAAGTATGTTAAATGCACCACAGGTTATTGGTGCCGGAAAAACAGGTGGAGGAAAGTCTGTATTACTTAGAAATATCGAGAATGGTTGTCTATTAAGACCAGAAAATTGGTTATTAATGATAGTTGACCTAAAACGTGTAGAAGGTAGTAAGTTTTTAAAATTTGGTGTGCCGGTAGGTACTACATATGAAAATGCGGCCTCTATCTTGACGTATGCTCAAAAAATCATGATGGACAGATACGAAGAAATGGTTCAGCGTGATGTTGTAAATTACATGGACATACCTGAATCAGAGCGAACACAGGCAATCATGGTAATTGTAGACGAGGCAGGTGAGTTGTTATCTCCTATCAAAGCAGGTAAAGAAGATGAGCAAGGACAATCTAACGCTCAATACCAGGCTCAATGTACGCAAGCGATTGAAAGTATTTATCGTCTAGGACGTGCCGCAATGGTTCACGTACAGGTATGGAGTCAGCGTGTTGCCTTAGACCAAGGTATCACTATGGCTATGCGTAATAATGCGAGTGCGAGAATGTGTGCTGGACCTCTTGACCCAACATTATCAACAATGGTGTTTAACGATGGGCTGGGAACATTAGTACCTAGAAGTCCGCGCGGTCGCATTGGTTTATCATTGAATGATGAAGAATTTGTTGCTCAGGGATTTTTTGCGGACGACTTTTTCTTGCAAAACTATTTAGAAGAGAAATACGGTAAAGGCAACATTAATGTCTACAATAACCAATCTATGTTGAAACTAGATGAAGTTGTGCATTCTAAAGACGATAAGATTATAGAAGAGATGACAGAGGAAGAGTACGAAGAATTACTGAGCCTTGCCAACGGAAAATAAAAAGAGTAGGTGTAATTAACCTACTCTCATTTTTTCTATCCAGTCATAAGCTTGTTCTTCGTTGAACCAAGCGATATAGTTGAGATTATTCTCAATCGCTGTTTTTAGTTTTTGAACATCTTTTATTGTCCAGACCATTATAGCATTGTTATAATATTCTGTGTTTTCTTTGTACTTACCCATAATTCTAATGTTTTCAAATCATCTTCATTATTTTCATCAAAGAAATGTTTACCGTGAGTCCATATTCCATTGTATTCAATGTAAAGGTCTAGAGAAGGAATGTAGAAATCGCAGGCGAAAGGATAATCTTCACTTCTATATTGAGTTTTTAAATCAGGAAATAACTCTCTTAACTTAACCTCAAGTCTTTTTTCAGTCTTAGATGTACCAAGGGAGCCATTTTCTTTCCTTGTATTATAACACTTCTCGACAGGAAGAACATCTATATTAGAGTTTTTAGGGAGTGTGTTTCGTGTTGCACTCATTGGATTCTCCGTGCCATATTTTTCTAGGTTTGTATTTTTAGTTTTTTCTTGAATAACAAGAGATTGTGTAGGATTCTCAACACCATATCTTTCTAAGTTAGTTTGTTTAATTTTCTCTTTAACTTCATCTGCTTGGAATGAGTATTCTACACCATATCTTTCTAAATTAGTCTCTTTAATTTTTTGTTTTCCATATTCAGAAGCATAAACATTTTCTGCTTCGTATCTTTCAAGATTAACTTGTTTAATTTTATCTTTAACCTCTTCACTTTGACTTGCCCATTCTGTACCATACTTATCTAAACATGTTTGATGATATTTTTCTGTAATTTCCTTCGATGCAAAACCGATACCACCGTAATGTTCGATTGTTGTGTTCCATCCTTTTTCTTTAACTTCTTGTGATTGTGAAGGATGTTTTGTTCCATAATGTTTCATTGAAGTATATTCAGCTTTTTCTTTTGTTGTTAAACTGTTGTAATATGCTAATTCTTCTTCTGTATGCAGGTTTCTATAATTAAAACCACATAGCTATATTTCATTATTAGATTGCAAATCTTTTTCAAGGAAGTTGAGTTGTCGAATACACTTTTTACATACATAATGTCTTGGCATTCCTTTAGACGCTTTGACTTTTGTTTCACCACATATAAAACAATGAACAATATGTGTTGGTGAGCAGAACCTTTTGTTTTTGTGATGATTTGCTAAAAACTCTTTGCCACAGATTTCGCAATTTTTAAAAACAATTTTAGTTGGTTGCTTGTTTATAAGCGAGCCTATAGGTCTTTTAACACATCGTCTTGAGCATGTTGTATTAATGTTATTTTCGCGATGTCGAAGAATAACAACAGAACGGCAAGAGAATATCTTGCCACATACAGGACATTGAATATCATGATACCTAGAACAGTATCGTTTTTTATTGTTATTCGTTTCAAATTCCTTATTACATATTAAACATTTCTTTGTTTCCATTAAATTTTATTCTCCTTATATTTTTCTATCCAGTCGTAAGCTTGTTCTTGATTAAACCAGACAATATAATTAAGATTATTCTTGATTACTGTTTCTAGCTTATTAATGTCTCTGACTGTCCAGGTTTCTATAGCATTTTTATAAAACTTAGAATTTTTAGATTTTTCTGTCCATTGATTTAATTTTTCTAAGTCTTCAATGTCGCTCTTATCGAAGAATTTATCTCCATGTAACCACGTTCCATTGTATTCTATGTATAAATCTAATTCCGGAATGTAAAAATCACAATTAAAAGGATATTCTTTAGACCTATATTGTGTTTTCAAATTAGGAAATATTTTTCTTAATTCTGTTTCTAGTTCTTTTTCAATTTTTGATGTATTAAAGGTATTATTATGTTTCTTTGTCTCATATTCTTTTAATTTAGACTCTTTAGAGTGAGACTTCTGTCTTAAGTCTTCTCTCATGTAGACATTTTTAACTCCATGATTTTTGATAGTTGTATTTATAATTTTTTCTTGTAAAATTTTAGAAGATGTTCCTAATCCACCATAACGTTCTGTACAAGTACAAGAGATTTTGTCAAGAACATCTTGATTATTGTGAGCACATTTAGATGAACAGAATTTAGCATAACCATTTTTAAGATTTTGAAATGTTGTTCGATTATTACATGTAAGACAGATACCATCATTTTCCTTTTTAATATATGTATCATAATATTCTTGAGATTTGATTTTATGAGTTTGTCTTAAATGGGAAGAAAGTGCCTTAAAATTAGTAAATTCTCGATTACACATTTCGCACTTCATTTGATTCACTCCATTTCTTTATCCAGTCGTAAGCTTGATTTTTGTTAAACCATACAACATAGTTTAGATTATTCTCAAGTGCAGTGTTTAATTTATTAATGTCTCTAACTGTCCAAGTTTCGATTGCATTTTTATAATAGTTAGACGTTTTGGATTTTTCTATCCACTGATTTAGTTTTTCTAAGTCTTCGATATTACTTTTATCAAAGAATTTATCTCCATGTGTCCATGTTCCGTTATATTCGATGTAGAGATTTAGACTTGGAATGTAATAATCACAATCAAATGGATATTCTTTGCTTCTATATTGTGTTATTAGGTCAGAAAATAATAATCTTAGTTTTGATTCTAGTTCCATTTCAGTTTTTGAAACGTTAAAAGAATTGTTTTTCTTTTTAGTGTTATATTGTTTATCTTTGTATTCTTGAGAGTTAGTAAGATTCTTTAAAAATTTTCTACCTTCCTTAGATTTTGTCCATGATGTTTCATTATATCTCTCTAAATTAGTTTCCTTTATTTTTTGAATAATTAAATCAGAGCCATAAACATTCTCAGCTCCATACTTTTTTAAATTGGTCTGTTTAGTTCTTTCTTGAATTTCTTTCACTTGAGAAGGATTAGTATGACCATATTTTAATAACATGGTTTCATTATATTTTTTAGTTAATTCTTGAGAAGCAAAACCTATTCCATTATACTTTTCTAGACAGGTATTTCTAGTTCTTTCGTTTAGTTCTTTTCTATTATCTTTATTGTTAATATAGTTTTTAGTATAAGTCTCTGTACAGTGTTTAATGTGATATTGGGATTGATTCAAACATTGTCTAGAGCAAAATATTCTATATCCTTTTACTAAAGTTATCAAGTCTGTTTCTTTTCCACATTCTAGACATTTTCCTTCATTTTTATTTTTTCTCAGAAACTTATCATAATATTCTTGTTTAGACATTTTATGAGTTGTTGAGATATGAGTTCCTAATATTCTAGAATTCTTGAATTCTCTCTTACATATTTCACATTTCATCTTTAAAATTCCTTATCTAATCTTAAATCACATTCTAATCAAATCTAGAGCGCTCTGAGCACCATTTACACTTCTCTAATGTATTTCTATTCTCATTATTGTTTGAATCATAGAAGCACCTGTCGTGTGTCCAGGTGCTGTATTAATAATCTACTAAATTTTTAATCCTTTTCTCTAATGATAAATGTTTTCCAAAAAAGTTCTTATCAGGACCTATTGCTATCTTGTTCCAACAATGTTCTATCATTTCTTCTGGATAGTTAACACTACCATAATAATATTCCAAGAGGCAGTGCATTGCGTCTTTTCTGTCGCTTAAGGCACACCACTTATCTAATTTAACATTAAATTTCTTTTCATTTAAATCATGTAGATACTTCACTAATCTGCCTGGTGTTGTTGTACTGTAATAGTAATCTCTAGCGTTATTCTCACTCAAATACTTTAATCTTAAACCTTTATGAATATTACCATCTACAGGTAAGTATGTAATATTATTAAAATTCTTAAAAAATAATTCTGTTACTTCTCTACAATCACCGAAGTTATTGTCTAAGTCTGTATCTACTGCATTTAATCTCATGTCATCACCAGACGAGATAATTCTTGTTCCAGTATGTAAACAATAGTCTAAGCACAACGCATAACATAACGATGTTTTAAATGGGTTCTCATTCCATTCCTTATGTTTTGCTACTGCATGATAATCAGCTATTTCTAAATTGAAGTTAAACTGTTCAGCAAATTCTTTAGCAGCTATTGCTTCTTGCCCATTTGTGTATTTATTCATATTTTTAACATGAAGCAATGTTACATCGTAACCATTATTTCTTAAATATAATGCTTGATAGACACTGTCTAAACCACCACTAAATGCTACGACAACTTTATTATTATCTCGTTTATCAAAAACTGTATTATCTTCAAACTCTATTACCTTACTATCCTGATGATATGAATTAATTATAAATTGAACACATTCATTCCAATATTTTGGTGTATGAATTTCATTCTTAAAAATATGCTTATCTAAATCAGAATAAATTAGATTTGCGTAATGAGAGAAATGTAAAGGAAAATTCGATGTAAATTTTAATGCTTCACTTTTACTACTATTCACCATACTTCTTTAAATTTCCTTTCTCGTCTCTATTAATAATTACAATAGCCTCGTAGTTTTTAGAAGCGTCTTGTAATTTTCCATCTCTTGAATTTATGTAGTTAACGTTCTCAAACTTTTCAACGATGAAATCTTTATACTTTGTATCTGAAATACTATCATCTAATACAAGAATATATCTTTTACATTTATAATTCTTTAAAAAGATGTCTACAATTTCTTCACAGGTATATTTGCAAGTAATTTTATCACCATTAGACATTCGCCATTCTTCAATTTGTTTCCCATTATTATCAGAATAAGGTGGGCATGTAACTAAACATTCATATTCTCCTGTTGACGTAAAAGCATCTGCTACTTCTAAATCGTATTCAGGTTTAAAGAACAGATTTATTAATCTACTTTCTAACCATTTACCACATTCTTTATTCTCTTCTATAACTAAGTCTGAAATGTCTCTACCTATATATTTCTTGTTACACACCAGTGTTCCAACTAATCTTCCACAATAACCACATGTTGGGTCAAAAATTTCATTAAACTCTTGTGCATATTTATCTAGAATATACTGCATCTGAGATGGTTTAAAAATAGATACGTTAGGACTTACTGTCGATGTTGTTAAACCAATACCTAAAATAAAATCTGGTACAATACCTTGTTTAAATTGTTCTCTACCAGTTTCACTGTCTCTAAAATAATCACTACAACGATAACGATTTTCTAAAAACTTTCTAAAAAGTTCTTTATCATTTTTTAACTTTTCCCAGTAAACTTCTGGAGAATCTTTTCCAAACTTATTTGCTTTTGTAATACTTTTATTAAAATATCTTACTATTCTTGAATTAGCTTTCCAAGATAGTTTATTTTTTCTTAAACTGATTAATTCCTTCTCACACTGTTCTATTGTGATAGAATTCTCTCTCATTGTAAGAGGCATATCCTGAATCTTTGCGAATTCTCTATTTAAATACTTATCAGTCATCTCTTGAGCTTGTTCTTTTGTACAGTTCATATTTACTATAGCCTCCTAAATTTATTATACAACTTAGGGTGATGTCAGGCTGCACAAAACCGTGATTTTCTGTAAAAGTGATAGATTATACAGCTACGTCATTTTTGACCTTTTTAAGGCTGTTTTAGTGGTACAGTAGGCTACCGTTTTACGTTCTCGCCCTTTACTAAAACAAGGAAAAAATATCAATTTAGGTATCAGATTATCACAATGTTATTTTGACATTAAAAATGATATAATTAATATGAATAGAAAGGAAGAAATCAGATTATGAGTAAAGGAATTAAAGCATTAAACAATCGTGGAGAGATTACGTTATGTACAGCGAAGAATCCAGGTACAGGAAATTGTAACCACGTATTACATCAGTTCGAAGGAATGTCTGATTCAGAGTTTCAATCTCAGGTAGATGATTATAATGAGAAATTAGCGAAAGCTGAAGAGTATTTGTCTCATGTAAACATTTCAGATGATGACAAAGAGGATATTAGAGAAATGGGTGTATGCGAGATTTATACAGCTTGTGGTGGTTCTGAAGAGAATTTTAATAATGCATGCATTAATGTTATTTATGATGATGATAAGGTTTTTGTTACAGATTCTAAAAAAGATTTACATAAACAATTGTACAGTTATTATTTTGATAAAATAGAAGATGCTATTGTGGACAAACTCGATAACGGTGAAGACTGTGATTACGGATATGTGGAAGAACATAGTGGCGGATATGATACACCAGATGATGTTGAGTATGTAACAGGTTTTGATGTAAATGATATTGAATATATTTTGGAAGATGATAGTATCATTGAAGGTATGGATTTAAATATTATTAAAGGTAAAGATGGTAAATATTATGCCATTAACATAGGATAAGGAAAAATTAAATGACTAAGGGAATTAAAGCATTGAACAATAGTGGAGAGATTACGTTATGTACAGCGAAGAATCCAGGTACAGGAAATTGTAACCACGTATTACATCAGTTCGAAGGAATGTCTGATTCAGAGTTTCAGTCTCAGGTAGATGGTTATAATGAGAAACTTGCAGAGGCTGAGGATGTATATTCTAAGTTAGAGTTAGGTTTATCTAAAGAACAAGAAGAAAAACTTAGAAGTGCTGGATTATGTGAAGCGTATCTAGCATCAGGTGGTTCAAAAGAATTATTTAAGAAAGCATGTAATAATATTGCTCATTCTGGAGATGAAATATTTATCGCTGATTCAGAAGATGAATTGTATAAAAAGTTATATAATCATTATTACAGTGAAATTGAGGACAATATTATTCGTGATATTGAAAATGGTGGAACAAGTGATTATGGTTGGGTAAATGAAGACTATGACGATGATAGATATGACGACGATGATGAAGATGAGGATGACGACTACAATGATGATGAACCAGAGTATGAAATGAACTTTGAAGTTGACGATGTTCGTAATATTTTAGAAGATAGTGACATTGTTCCAAACATGAATATGCATTTTGAAGAAGTAAATGGAAAATTCTACGCAGTTAATGTAGATTAAGGAGTGATTTAGTGAAGAAGAGTAATAAAAAGAAAATTATGAGTAAAGCATCAATTGGGATGTCGTTACTATTATCTTCAGTGTTATTATGTGGTAGTGCATTAAAGACTTATGCACAAGCAGACTTAACACCAGAAGAAAGCCAAAAATTGACAGAGTTCTTAGCAACTAATCCAACAAATGGTGCAAGAACAAGTTTAGGACTCACAAACAACGTAAGTCATGGTAACTATACATTCCCAGGAAGAAACAACTTTACATCTATATTTGAAAACCGTTCAACAAAGACCAAGTTAGACAAGGACTATGACTTTGTATTAGACGATGGAGACCATGCAGGAGAAACAGTACATGTCAAGAACTGGCAAGATTTAGAAGTCTTTGATTTGTCAACTGCTGAGCCTTACGGACCAGACTACTCTATGGGTAAGTATATGTTCACAAAACAGGTAACGTTTGTAACAGATGATGGTACAGAGTTTATAGAACACAATGTTACTTTACCTGTTGATTTTGATGGTGCAGAACGTTATGACAAGACTGCGTATCCTAATAGATACGTGTTTGATTATCCAATTGAAGAAGAAGATTCACGCTTTACCCATGATATTATGGGTCTAGGTGATATGGCTGTCTCAGGGAGTACTGGTTATTGGCAGATAACTGCAACTGTAAATGAAGAAATTCCTTACGATACGATTGCTGAAATTGATGAAAATTTAAGGCAGGGAGAAATTGTAGAAGTTACGCAAGGTGCAATCGGTAATAAGATTGGTACATTTAACCTTACAGTAGGTGATGATTTAGGCAGTAGATACCTAGATTATGATGCCGATGTGATTTATAACGATTTAAAGGATTTATTTAGCACTTCGTCAATTCAAAAGGATGCGTTCTTTGTTCGTGATTGGGGAATGGCTACATTTGTTGAAGGTGGTTCAGTAGACTCTAAGACAAGAGTGTTACATGTGGGTATTGAGTATACACAATATGTAACAGAGGATGGGACAGAATTAAAAACTAAGGAATACGGTGTACACGAGAAAGATACATTTGATGGTTACGAATATGTTACAACACGTACTGAGGCAAATGGTGATACTGTTCACGTGTATAAGAAGGTAGTTACTCCTACTCCTACACCTGAGCCAGAACAACCAGCAACACCTACTGACCCTATACCAACTCAACCAGAAACACCTGTAAATCCTACACCACAGCCTGAGGTGCCTGGAAATAACAATACTCCAGAGACGCCAGGAGATAATTCTGGTAATATAAATGGTGGTAACGATGAGAACCCTGAGCCAAGTCATCCAACTGACCCAACACCAGAGGTTCCTACTCCAACACCAAATCCTACACCTAATCCAACACCAGAACCTGAGCATCCAGTTGAAGATAATACACCTGTGGTTCCAACTCCTACACCAGAACCAAATCAACCAGGAAATCCAACTAACCCTGTTAATGAAACACCTGTAAATCCTACACCAGAACCTGAGAAGCCAACAGTTGTAGAAAAAGAAAAACCTGTAAATAATAATACAGAAGTAAATGACAAATCTAATACAGAAAATCACACTTATTCAGAACAAAAGATTGAAGATAAGGGTGGAACACTTCCAACAGGAGATGGATTATTCATTCATTTCGCAACGTTCTTGACAACAACCATTACAGGTCTTGGAACAATAGTAATTAGAAATAAATCAAAGGAAGACTAAAAATCTTCCTTTTTTATTTACATATTTTATGAAGTGTGTTAAAATGAATAAGAGGTGATAGAGTATGTTAAAATCGTTAACAGAAAAAGATTTTAAAGAGTATTTAAAGAATACAGATTTTGGTGAAAAATTAGAATTTTTTGGCGAACAGAAAACAGAAATCACAAAACAGTCTATTTATGTTTTTGAAATTCCTAAATTAAAGCATAATTATAGTATTGTTTTCACTATTTATATGACATCCCAATTTAATGCAAACGAAGAAAACGATCTTAAATATAACACATATAAAGATGGTGAAGAGATTGGTTTCAATGGAATTTACCGCTGTTCAAATTTCTCACAAACAGTATCTGTCATGAAAAAGACAGAAAAAGCAGTAGAATCATTAGCAGAAGATTGTTATAGAATTATGGGCTGTACTAACTAAGTACAGCCTTTGTTGTGAACTACCAACTGCCTAATGGCAGTCAGCTTGCATACTGTCGGTAGTAATTACCACACCAAGTTCAGATAGGTTGTTTAAGAAACCAACCATCTTCTCGGTGCTAACAGCATCCGTGTTTAACGAGCGATACGTTCCATACCCGCTCAATAGTACCATCATATTCGCAGAGTGAATGTCTCTGTCTTGGTTTTCAAAACCACAGTGATTACAATGATACTTTCGTTTATCTAAACTGTGTTTAGTTAAGCATCCACATTTAGGACAGGTTTGAGTTGTTGGTACGGAACTCTCTAACATAACGTTGGTTGAGTTCTTTTTGAGTTTGTCTTTAACTCTTCCTAAAATTCCGTGTTGGACTTTTCTGCCAAAACTAAATTTAC
>ERZ773037.222-NODE-222-length-31239-cov-5.904150_pt1 | contig 31239 bp, 28 predicted proteins | sample MGYA00511466_ERZ773037 | MGnify/ENA primary metagenome ERZ773037 (study PRJEB29015, sample SAMEA2738146) | human oral metagenome | biome: human oral; feature: human-associated habitat; material: saliva | place: China | collected 2202 ... | reverse complement strand
TATATCATTATATAAATTTAATAAACTTTCTGTTTTATATAAAGTAGGTTTTAATACAGTATCTGTATTTTCAATAGTAAAGTTATTTAACTCAGAACTTAATTTAGTATTATTAATATATTTTTTTAGTTGGTCAATAAAATACATCGTGCTGGATAGCATAAGATATGTTCCGCACTCAGCAGTTGTATTATTATTTCTATCTTCAGCGTAAAAAATATACAATCCTGGATTTAATAAATTATGAATTTCTACAGTGTCTGATTCTGTTTCGATAGATAGTTCATCTTCAGGATGTGCTGCATTATAATATTTTATTGTTCTATATCCATTTTTATATTCATTATTTTTAATAACGATACCATCAGATAATTGCCTAATAAATGTTAATGGATATAAAGTATTTAATTTATTCTTATTAAGAAGCAGTGCCCGCATATCATTAGCGGCATCAATCATATAGGAATTGATATTTTGTTTTTCTACTTCTAATATTGTATCTGCTTTATCTTTTTTAATAACTTCATCATTTAATAAAGATAATACAGCAGTATTAATAGCATATTTATATATATTTGGATAGTTAATAGGAACCTGTTTGCTAATAGGCAAGAAAGAAATTTGTTTTGTTTTATTTTCTTCCTCTTTATCATCTTTAAAGATAATATCTTCTGTATTAGTAACAGAAGTTTCTTTCGTTAAAAATTCAGGAGTTAATACTTCTTTATTTTTAATTTTCTTTTCGTATTGTTCCTTTTCTTGTATCCATTTAATAACTTCTTTTTGAGCTTCTTCTTGTTCTTTAGGAGAAGCTATTTTAAATTCTCCCCATTTAATTTTGCAACATTCATGGAGAACTTTTTGGAAATTATCATCATCAAATTTACCTGCACGAATATATGCATCATATGCATCTTGATATTTTCGTTCGCACATAATTTTATTAATTTGAATTTTTTGTTGATTGGATTTTTCTTGTTCTTTTTTAGTTTGTTTGATATTAGGTTTATCCCAATCAATTTGTTGTTGCCACCAATCGTGATTATTAATATCTGGAATTACTTGTTCCCAACCATCTTGTTTTTGTTGTTCAGGAATTTGTGGAACAATAGACTTATTTTCTTCTTTTTTAATTTCTGGTCTTTTTTTGCCATGATGATGATGTCTAATTAAAGCAATTAAACCAGCTAAACCTGCTGCAATACCAGCAATTCGTTTTGTTTTTAAATTCCACCAAGAACCTTTTTTCTTATCATCAGTATCCCATACAATTTCTTCGAGAGAGTCAGAAATATCTTTTTCTTTTTCTGTATCGTTATCTTCAGCAGATAAAATTTTATATGGTCTATCAATAATATTGGAGCGAGTAACAGAAGAAGATTTTTCTTCTAACATATCTAATTTAGAATAACCAGCTCCTAAAGAGTAACCTTCTTGGTCTAAATAATCTATATCTAATGCAAAGAATTCATATGTATTTTCTGTATAGAAATCTTCTATGGACATTACTTGTCCTTCGTTAACAAATGTAACGCCATAGAGTGCAATGCGAGCTTTATCTCCATATTCATTAGCCATTGCTATTGTAATATTTAATGGAGGTAATTCATCGCTTAATGCATGAACTTTTGCCTTGCCTTCTTTTTCTAGCCATTTTTCAAGAAGTTTTAACATCCAATGTTTATCGAATACTTGAAAAACGAGAGAACCTGCAATTGTTCTATTGTCATAAACATAAGCAATTGCATTCATATTACCAATGACACGCACTGGTGATTTTTCATTATGTACTGAATATGAGATGGTTTTTACTGAACCAACTACCCCTGTAACGGCATTCCCACCACTGAGAGGTAATTCAAAAACACATACCATATCCGTTCCAGAGAAGCTTGTATACGTATCTACATATTTAGTAGCTATTGTTCTTGCTTCATTTGGCATATTATTATATTTCCTTTTTGTCCAAAAAAAAATAAAAAAGGTTGAATTTTGTTTCAACCTTTTTTATTACTGTTAGTTTTTATTTTATTTAGATGCACCAGTTGCACTTGTAGCATCATCTTTTACTGCACGCATATATTCTACACGACGAGCGATGAATGTACAAGCTTTTTCAGATGAAACATCATCGATAGAGAAACCATTAGATTCGTTAAGAATTTCTACGCCATAAATAACTACAGTAGCTTTTTGGCCATATTCGTTAGCGAAAGAAATAGTAATATCGAATGGAGGAATTTCATCCTCATATTCTGGTTGTTGAGATTCAACAATGTTATTAGTGATTTTATTAGCGGCTGTTGCTGTTGCACCACTAACACCTTCTAATGCCATATCAGTCATTTGGCTATCCCATTCTTCAATAGTCATAGCTTCCATGTTTTTATGAGCACCAAGACGGTGGAATGTTTGTTGTTGTTGAATATGTTCTTTTAAACCTTCGATAAGAGCATCGCGGTCAAATACAGTGAATACGAGACTGCCTGCAATACCGCGTTTACCTCTGGATACAGAACGAAGTTCAGCACTGCCCATAGTGTAAATCGGAGCTTTTTCACGAGTTACAGAATAGGAGATGGCTTGTAATTCACCGATTACTGCTGTACCGAAAGTACAAACAATATCGCAACCGGAGAAAGAAGTATATGTATGAGTATACTCTGTTGCAATTGTTCTTGCCATTATTATGTACTCCTTGTTGTACTAATTTTCAAAAATGTATTAGATAGGAGAGGCATATTGCTATGCCTCTTTATATCTATTTATCTTATTACTACTATTTATCAGAACCTGCACTATCAATAGTGTCAACCATTTTAATAGTGTTACGGATTTCACGAATTTCGTAAATAGGAACGATTTGGTAATCGATTTCGATGACAGACATTTTGAGCAATTTAGGGTCATTGTTCATAACGAAGTCATATTTTTCAATCAATGTACCTGTGATTTTATCAAGGTTAGATTTAATAGCTGTTTTAAGAGCATTACGGTTAGCAGTATGGTTTTGTTTACCAATGAATGGTTCACCGGCTTGACGAATCAAGTCTTCAACTGCACCTACAACACGAGAGCATGCAAGACGACGGTAGATAGAATCTGCATTAGCCATTGTTACACCGTCAGTAACTACGATACCTTTTGTGAAGGAATTACGCATTGTTACGAAACCAGCAGATGTCAAGCGAGACAATTGAGATTTAGATAATGCATATTCAAGGTTAGTTACATTGATAGGTTGCATTGTAGAAGATTGGTCAAGGTCTAATGTGGAAACGAAACCAGCATAAGCACCTACGTTGTTAGAAATGTAAGTGTAAGATGCATTGTCGATTGCTAAAGAAGATTGAGCTATTACTACAGATACGTTACGGCCAATGTTATATGGCAAGTTATTGCGGTCAAGCATGTTACGACCTACTGCATTTTTAGCATATAAGTCGAAGTTAGTTGCAATAAGTTTATCAACCATTTCGCTGATTTTATCAAGAGAAGTGGAAGCCATACGTTTTGTACCGATAACACCGTGAGTTGGAGTTGTTTTCAACTCAGTATAAGTACAATGCTGTGCCAATTGGCGAGCAAAGTTATCAGTTGTACGGAATGGTACACGCATAGTGTAATCATAACCAACTTCTTTATCTGCACCGCAAGTGCCAAGAGCTTTTTCTTCTGTTGGAGTTGCAGGGTTCAAACCAAGAATTTCAGCAACCATGTCGTCTTTTACAAGAGCACCATCTTCAGAAACTTTGAATGTGAATACGTTACGTAAGCAATTAATTTTATTTAATTCTTCAACGAATTCTTCCAAAGTCATATGGTCAAAAATACCAGAGTTGATAATAATGCGGTTTACATCATTAAATTCAGAAGATTCAGCATATACGGAGATAGCTTGTTCGTCTTCGTCTGGACGGTAAAGAGATTCTAGGTCACCAACTGGAATCAATTGAGCACCATTGATTTTGCATAAGAAAATAGTATCGAGATTATTTACTAATGCATAATCTTTAGTATCCATAGTTGTACCAGTAACATCTGTCATATCTTCAAATACATATTTTTTAGCATTTGCAGCAGATGGTTTAGCTTGTTTTAATTGGTCATTTACTACGATAATACGACCAACAAATGCAGAACCAGTGATAGCATTTGTATCATAGTTAGCTGCACAGTGTTGTGCGTCATCTAAGTATTCGAGACCATTTTCAGTCAAGCGAGCTAATTTATTAGAATTAGTATCAAATACTACAGAACCAGCTTTATATACGCCGTTTTTAACAGCTTTACGAGTTTCATCATAACCTAAAGAATAGGAAGGGTATACGTCGTAAATTTCTTCAGCTGCGATAGCATCGATATCAGTAATCATATTTTGTTCAACTTTTTCTAAAGTTACAGAATATTTCTTAGCTTTAGTGAAGTCTTTTTCATTAATAACTGGAGTTACAGAAATCAATTTATCCATGATGCTGAATTCTAAAGAAGAAGCTTTTTTGAATTCAGATGCACGAGGCAATTTGCCTTTAATTGTATCATCAGCATTAGCACAAACAATAGCACGGTATTTAATTTCAGAATCTTCCAAAATGGAATAGATACCTTCTTTAATAGATACTGTACGAGCTTTATCTTCTACTGGAGATTCAACAATACGAGGAGTGATTTCTTGACCAGCGGAATTTTTACGTTGTTCAGCACGAGCTGTAATTGCGTAGCCAGAACCTAAACGTCTATAGATTTCAAATTTAGATAAATCAGTTTCTTCGTAATCGAAAGCGTCAGGTTTGAATGCACGGTCAATAGCACCATAAGTTTCCAAGAATTCCCAACCTTTAGTTGTTACTTGTACATCACGCAATGCTGCACGGAATGCTTTAGGGTCATTAGCAGGGAATGTAATAGGATATGCTTTGCTTACATCTGTATTATATTTCAAACGACGGAAGTAAGGAGCTTCTACTTTATAAGGCAAATTCTTTTCGCTCTTAGTTACATGGAAAGTTAAAGTAGTGCGACGGTCACATAAAGATTCGTCACGACCAATTGTGTATAAACCAGAAAGCATAGAACCAACTTTAAGATGGTTAGCTTCTGCGGAATGAGTTACATCATTACCTTCTTTATCAACGATTGTAAAATTCAATACGTTATTGAAGACATAACGATTAAATAAATCAATTAAATCTACAAGACGAGAATTAGCAGTAATATTAAAATCTTGATTCAAACGAAGTTCGTTTTTAATCATCATTTCACTGGATTCAACAACACCACGTTGTTTTTCTACGATTGTTGCACGAGAAGCTGGTTTATAGAAAGTAATTTTTTCATCACCATTAGTACCGTCAAACAATACATAGCAATCTTTAGCGATATTAGAAGGGAATTGAGAAGACAATTGAAGACGGAAATCAGAATCAACTGCGAAATCAAAAGTCTTAGAAATATTTTTACCACCGATACGTACACCGTAAATTGAACGGCAACCACGATTCCAAGCGTCTTGGATACCTGCTACCAAGGAAGCTTCTTTCAAAGTTTCAGATTGGTAAGGTTCGCCGAAAATATAACGAGCGTGTTCCATGGAATAAACTGGAGTTGGAGAACCAACTGGGCCGTTGAAAGCTGTACCGATAATCAATACAGAATCAGTTGTGCCAAAAGCGGATTGGTCAAAGCCTGTAGAATAGTCTTGTTCAACTTGCGTAATGACGCCAGGCAATTTACCAAGTTCTTCATTAAATAAGGTCATGCTCATTTAAATAAGCCTCCTATGAAATTATCATTATTAATAGTTATACGTATTTTTCTAAATCAATACTCCAGAAATATCTGTATCGTAACTTACATAATTTCTTTCTATTTCAACATAATATTGAAGGCTACGTACTGATAAATTTTGACGATAATAATCGTAGTTCTTATCAGAAAAACGAGATTTAAATATGATTTCAGCTACACCTTGTTGTTTAAAATAACCGGAGTATCTGAACATTAACTCTTCAAAATCTCTCATTACCTTATTTGCTGTTATATAGTCACTACCAATTATATTAAATTGAATAATACCTTTAAATCTTTGTGACCAAACTTGTCCGTGTCGTTTCCATTTATCATTTTTATCGTCTGATTCTTCGATAAATTGGTTAATAACACGAGGTTTTAATTCAAGTTTTGGTTCAAAATTAATAACATCAAATTGGATAATAGGATGATTAACTGGTACTTGTTGGTCAACAACAAAACGAGCACCTTCATCTGGATTAAATTCTACATTATCTTTTTTTAATGCTTTAACTACGATTTTATTAATCATAGCGAATAAATCATCAAGGTCACAACCTCTGTCAGCTTGTTGTTTTTCTATTTTAACTGACAAGTCTTTACCCATTGCTGACTCATTACGAATACCAGTTTTTTCATTATCTAAATCTACTGTTGTTTCTTTTCTATGTATAGTACTAGAATGAACTTTATTTAGTGGCGTTGTTTGAGCTTCTAATCGTTCATCTAATAATTGTTGTAAGTTATCCATTATACTTCAACCTCCTTAGAGATATGAATTTTTTCAATTGAATTAATAGGAACGATTTCAAAATTAACGACAATAACAATTGTTCCTTTTCCGCTTTTATATACGTTAATAGAAACAACTGCCCATTCTTTAATTAATATTCCTGTAATTGAATCTAAGAATTGTTCTAGTTTTTCTTGAATTTTTTGTTTTTTATAGTCTGAGTATTGCATACCCATATAATCAGAAAAATCAAGAATACGTTCTATGTATTTTTTAATCATAGAAATAGTAACAATTTTTTCAGTATCTCTAGTAAAGCGACAATTCAATAAATTCTCAATTGTCGTTTCTCTTACTGTATGAGATTTAAAGTATGCATAAGATGGATAATCCCATGCATCTAAATGGAAAATAGCTTCTCCTAGTATATCCGATGTTGGATATGTACCAGGAGAAGTTGTTGCTAATAATGACGCCAATATAACATCAGCCATTTCATTATTTACTAAATTATTAGCTACGATAATAATATTTTCTAAATTAGCATTTTCGGAACAGCATCGTCTAAATAAATCATAAGAGTCATTCATATATGTATTAAAATCATCTATTGTTTCATATAATGATGCGTGTTTACCAGATGCAATAATAGTAGATAATTTATTAATTCCAATATTTCCTAGTGTATATGCAAAATAATTATGTTTATATGAAGCATCATTAGAATCAATAAAAGAATCATCTATCATAATATCTGGACAAACAATAAAAGCAAAATCATAATCAGATGCAATTTTAGCTACATCTATAAAATCATCTTTGGTTTGGATATTAGAAACAAATATGGAATCTACTCCAATTTGTTTAGCTAATGCATAGGCTTCTGTTAATTTAGATTCACCATATAATCGTAGCATATCTTTAAAAGAAGTTATGTGTCTAATTTCTTTTAAAGCATAATTCGTTGCACCAGAAGCTACTATTAAGATGTTATTATGTTTATCAAATGTTAGCGTCTCTTGTAGTGTATCGCTCATCTTTATAGCCAGCCTTTCTTAGTGCATTACGAATATTATTAAATAATTTATCTCTACTACTTTTTACTGGTGCGGTTTCAATTCTCCAATATACAATATCATTGTCATCAGAACGTTCATAATATACATCAGATACTTGGTCTAATTCTGTAGCATCATAAATAATGTCACCAGGTTTAATATCGATATCTATGTCTTTATTATTTTTTGTATAATATACGTTCATGATATTTTTTTCAGCAAAACCAATATTAGTGGCACGAATAGATACAGCTAAATTTAGATTAGCTGCATATTCGCGAGTGAAACGTAATTTATTCCCTAATCCTAAACATGTTGGACAATCTGGATTTGGTTGTTTACTGACATCATTTATACAATGACATTGTTCTTGTTTTTTAGAGATAAACCAAACTGGGTGCGACCATAAATCAATTACTTTTCTGATGTTAGGGTCAAACCAATGATTACAATTTAATGGTTTCATTTAATTAGCTCCATTGAGGAACGCTACGAGCAATTTCTTGTAAAAGAGATTCTGTGGTAGTCCATTGAACATCTGTATTGGAAGAAGATTTTAAACCAATACGAGTAACCTTTGGTTTAGCACGTCCTTCTGGCCAGTATCCACGGACGGCATCTTCCCAAGTTTTTAATTGTTTATTTAAATCATCGAGTAAATCTTTTAATGTACTTAAATCTTTTTCATGTTCGTATTCAATAACATCTAGTTTATATCGATTGTCTTTATCGAATCCAGTACTCATAATCATTCGCATTAAACAATCGTAAGTTGCTTTAAGCCTTACGAAATTTTCTACAGTAAAACTATCTGTTTTAATTTTAGATTTTGTTTGTGAAATAATATAATCAGCATATTTAGAGGCGTCTCTAATATAAGACCGCATATTATTATCAGGAATCTCGTAAGCATCCGTAATCATTTTTAAAGATGTTAATGTGCAATACATTGGTTTATATTCAGTTCGAATCGTAAAAGTTTTAGTTTCTAATACATTACCGTCTTTGTCTTTTAATCCAGAAACGGTAAATGTATAATCAGAATTTGCTAGAACTTCTTTAGGAGCGATTTTTACAATGTCTTTAGTATTTTCTTCATAGCTAATTTCAGCCACAATTCGTTCTTTAGCCATTATACATCCTCCCTTACAATTCTAACTTTAATATCAGATATATCTACATCAAAAGGAAAATCGATTAAGAAATAATCAGGTAATGGGTCTGAATAGGCTTCATATTCTAAATTATAGGATTTACCATCACTAGTTTTTTGTTTTGGATTTTCAATTCTATCCACAAACTCAATGGCATTGCCCACAATTTCAGGAGTTACATCTGTATCTTTTAATGCATCGGATTGTGGTGTTTCATGAACTAAACCTTTTTTTATAAAGGTAATAGGTGTAGACCACATACCATAATTCTCTGCATTTAATTCTCGTTGAGAACGCATACGAACATAATATTGTCCGTTATCTATAACTTCTTTTAATAAAATACGATATGCATGTTTATCTTCTGTTTTATATTTATCGTGGTCTATATAACTTCTATATAAAATATTATAGAAATTATTATCGGAAGCGACTTCTAAGTAAAAAGCTTCTTCGTATTTACTTTTACTAATCTCTTTCCATTTTAATTCAATAGTACCTTCACAAGCTTCAAAATTAATTGGCGAAGTAATTTCTACTTCTGCTACAACATCACTTTTAAAAGTAATACGTCGCATCATAGCCAAATCTAATTTTTTCTCTGTAATAGATTGAATACCTGTGTCAGTAATGACCAGGTATTCATCTCCAGGCACAACCCATTCTCTAAATTGTAGTTGAATAATATTTCTGTCAACAATAACATTAATAGGCGCGATATGTTTTGTTTTATTATTTAATACATAAATATTATTATTATCGACTGTATCTTCATCGATATCCATACTACATTTAATAAAAATGGATTGGTCTTGTAAACTAGGCACAACTGCTAAAACAGAAAATTTAATTTCTGCCATAGAGTATTTCCTTTATAAAAATTATTCAGCTACTGGATTAACAATAACTGCTTGTACAGATTCTTCCAATTCATTGATGAAAATATTAACGATTTGCATTTCAGCTGTAGCAGGAACTTCAAATACACCTTCACGTTTTTTAGTGCGTGCAGTGAATTTTTTAATTTCTACTTTTTCGCCTTCTTCACCAATTACATAATATAAACCAGTTACATCTGCACCAACTTTATAAGAAATAATCGCTTTTTTAGCATCAGTAGATTGGTCAGCATTAATTTCATAAGATAAATCACGTGTATCTTCTGGTTCTTTATTTTCTTCTTTATTAGCTTCTGCATCAGCTGCTGCTAATTCTTCATCTGTTGGACCAGATACTTCATCAGGAGTAGCTTTAGATTCATCTACTACTGGCATAGTATTAGCATATACAGGTTTATTTACTTCTTCTGTATTAGGAACTAAATAATATTTACCTTCATGTTCCATAATACGAACTTCTGGAATATCACCACCGAGAGTACCACTTTGTAAAATAATAGTACCCATACGAACAGAGCGACGAAGTTGAGCACAGTTTGTACCAGATGGAATAGCTGCTGTACGTTTACCTGCTGTTAAGTATACACCAGATAATTCATCATAATAACCAGCTTGACCAGGTGCCAAGCGAACTACTGCGATTTGAGACATAAGTTTCTCCTTTGGTTTTTATAAAAAATATAGGGCGGCTATATTGCCGCCCTAGTGTTAGGTCTATTAGTTATGACCGTTATTGTTTAAAGAATTCACAGTCGCTGCGGACAATGTATTTGTCAATGTAACTGTAGGAGGTTCTGGGTAAGTAGGAGCTACTGCAAGGTTGCGAGCTACTGTAATACCACGACCATTATCGAGGATACCTACACCATAACGTTCTTTACATTTCAAGAGACGAATATCACGTTCTGGGTCAGTCCAGTTATCAGTGGACAATGCTTCTTTTTCAGCAATAACGCCAACAGAACTGCGGTCGATGCAGTACATATCGAACTTCTTGTTAACTTTATCAAATTTAACAAATGGAGAGAAAGATACGGAAATTGGCATTGGAAGACGACCTTGAACTTGGTTAGGTTGCATGATGAATTTTTGAGGACCTTGTTCAGCGGACAAACCAGCAAAACCAGGAGTACCTTGTGTAGCACCCCAAGGATGAACTTGAGAACCACCTAATGCACCATAAGTTAAACCATTACCAATCATGGAGTTACGAGCAAATACTACCCAAGTTAATGGATGCATAATAACATCTGTAGGTGTCTTATCATTTGCCATCAAAGCTAATACTAAATCTAAGAAGTCTTCAGTAGTCAATGTGTTATTGAAAGAGCCATCTTTATTTCGGCCATGAGTACCAGCTTCTGGAAGTTGTGTACGCATATCATTGTCGAATACTGGAGTGCCATGAGTAGAGAATGCATTAAAGCACCATTCTTCTTTATAGCGAGCCATTGCTTGACCCATTTTACGAATGTTAATACCGTAGATATCCCAAGAAGAATCTTGAACAGCTTCTTCTGTGATAGTTACTTTTAAACCAATTTTCTTCACGCGGATTTCCAATTGGCTGTTTTCTACAGTATTGAAATCTACGGAATCTTCATTGTAACGTCCACCTTCGGCAACTTCGCTTGCACGCAATTCGCCAACTACTGGAATTACATATGTAACAGAGGAACCACCTTCAACATGAACAACATTCATGAATTTAGTAGCCAAATATTCAGGTTCAGCTGCTTCACGCAATTGACCTTCGATTACTTTAGGAATCAATTGAACAACGTCAGTGGACATCAAAGATTCTTGTACGGATACGCGACCTTTGTCATAATTGCCATTGATGTTCAATACCATTTTTTCCATCAAGTCATAAGTGTTAGGCATAACAGCCGGTTTTTCTGTAACTTCACCAGCGTTAAATTTTTTCAATTGAGCTTCGGACAATTTGCGACCTTGTGCAATTTTGTTCAAAGTTTCTGTAAGTCTCATAGACATGTATAAATTCTCCTTATCAGGGTTAAATCAAAATTTATATAAGTCCGCCCCAATTAAGGGGCGGTATTTATAAGATTATTTTTGTAACAAGATTTTTACGGAACCAACTACACCGTCCCAATCCATGAATGTAGGAACGCCAGATTTACCTTTTACTTGGTATACTACGCGAACGGACAATGGTTTTTTGTTAGTTTTAACTGCATCTGCGATAGCTTTCAATGTAGCATTTTCTTGGTCTTTAGCACCAAGAGTGATGATACCTTGAGCTGCATTTACATATTTAACTACGAAGTTAGTACCGACTACTTGACCAACTTTACACAATTTAGCATCAGCTGCCCATGCAGTGTCATCAGCTGGAATAGCGATTGGAGTTTCACCGATATCAAGGAGAATTGTACCTTCTTTAATATTTACATCAGGAAGACGAATGATTACATCATTGTATTCTTGCATTGCAGAACCGTCTTGTGCTTGAGATAAGTCAGCAGAAGCACCAAGATGACCTACTACTTGGTCAGCTACAACTTTAGTGAATACGTTAGCACCATCAGTTAAGCCAGGGATACCAAGGTCATTGTAACGGAATTCTGGATTCATACGAGGGTCATATAAATCAATACGGTCAGATGCAAGCATATGAAGGTCATGATTTAAGTAGTTTTTATCATATGGGTAACCAGGGTAAGTGTTAGTAGAATTATAAGGGGAATTTTCTACAGCGTCTTCACCACGACGGTTAGTTTTACGATATACAGATGGGTTGAAGTATTCAGAATTCATGCGGTCTTCAAGAGCCCAAGTAGCCCATTTAGCTGCACCTTCTGGAACTAAATCAGTATTAACTGCATATACAGTACCCAATACTTGTTGACGTTCCAATTCATATTCTTGAATATCCATACCAGCCATCAAGTCATTGAAGTTCAAAATGGAAGGAACGATACGACCATTTTCGTCAGAACGTACTAAGCAACCTGGGAACAATTGACCATAAGCAGAACCCCAAGGATTCATTTCTGCTTTATCTTTATAAGCAAACCAAGGTAATTCAACTAAAGCGTCAGTACGAACTGGACCAGGCATAATACCATTAAATGCATCATCATCACGAGTATATTCGTTACGTTCAATAATACCGATAGGTACATTGCCAAGACGAATTTCGCCAACTTTAGGAATTACACCAGTAGTTTTTACACGAACAAGACCAGTGCCTTCTTGCATTTCAACTACTTCATCAGTATAATCTGTTAATTGACCAATAGCGTCTTTCTTTTCTTTTGTAGGACGGAAGCAAGTTTCTTCATAAGTATCTGCCAAACCTTTAAGTGGAGTCCATTCACGACCAATAGATACTTCAGGAACATCTTTACCAGATGCTACTGGAGATACCAAAGATTTAGCATTAGCTGCTGCTTTAAATTTATCGCCAGCTTTACGCAAACGAACAGAAGCACCACCGTTAGCCAATGTCAATGTAGAGAATTTCTTTTCAGATTCAGTATCAACCAAGTCCATACGAGGGTCAACTGCAACTACACGACCTTTAGGAATAACGATTTGGTTATAACCAACGCCGAAGCCATAACGGAACAATACTGGCAAACGGAAGTCAAATGCATATTTAATATTTGGAACATCATGTTCAGATACGTTAATTTGTGTATTTGTACGATTAATGCGGTCATCAGAATGGTCACGGAAACCAGGAAGGTTAGCTTGGAAGCGAGAACCATCATAACCTGGGCTCATGATTTCTTTATTAGTGAAATTTCTAGGGTAAAGTGCCATTTAAAAAAGCCTCCTAATTATTTATGAGTATTTAAAATATCAGAGAAGATGTTGTAGAATTGTTCTTTCAAATCAACTGTTTCAACTTCTTTAACATCTTTCTTTTCTTCAGATTCTTTCAAAGAAGGGTTTTGTAAAGTATTACCCAAGTTAGAAATATCTTTATCTTTTTTAGTCAAAGATTCTTTGAAGTCTTTAGACAAATCGCTAATGGAATCTTTAATGGATTCTTCAGAACGATTTTTAACAGCTTCAACATCAACGTTAGTATGACCCAAAGCTTCACGCATAGTTACAAAGTTTTGAACTAAAGCTTCTTTTAATTCAGCTTTTGCTTCAGCAACTTGTGTTTCTAAGCCTTCACGCATTTGTGCAGCTTCTGTCATTTTTTGAGTTAAGTCATCTTTTTCCGCTTTAAGACCTTCGAGTTCTTGTTCGAGGGATTCTTTAACAGCAGTTAAATCAGAATTAGTTTTTTCTAATTCAGTGATTTTTTCAGAAGTTTGAGTTGCAGCTTCTTTAAGTTCAGTTACTTCTTGTGTAAGTGCAGTAACTTTAGCTTCAGATTCTTGCAACTTAACTTTCAAATCTTCAGGCATATCAGTTATGTCTCCTTTAGTTAAGTTTAAATCTTGATTAAGACTTTCAGCGAAAGCTTTTACCTTACTATTACTTGCAGTAGCAGGATATATATCAATATTTTTTGCATACATATCGCTAGGTACAATTACATAGCTAAGTTCTTTTGCTTCCATTTCGTGGATATCCCAATAACAGGTTTCTCCATTATATATAGCACCACGTTCATGTTCACAAGTTTCTCCGTTAGCCAACTCTTGACCACAGATAGAACATTTTACGGAATGAGCAATTACACCAATAGATGTTGTTTCTAATAATCCGGATTTCACATCTGCTTTTGCTTGTTCACCAGGAATATTAACAGTGAATAGTAAAGCAGGAGTTTCAGAACGTGTATTTTTAGTTATATATTTTGCTTCACAAATACGGCCAATAATTTCGCCATCTTCTTCATTATGATGTTTAATTAATGGTCTTCGATATGGATTTGTCCAAGATGCTACAGATTTCTTTAAGCAATTTGGAGTATATCGAGTATAGTTTCGTGTTGCAAATGGAGCTGCATGGATACCTTCAATTTCTACCATAATAGAATCAGGGTCGATAACTGAACTACCAGCGGCCTCACTTAAATCTAAGTGTTGGTTAAATCCATCTACAATTGATAAAAAGTCTTTATCAATTTGTTCCTTAATCATCATCGCCATCGTTATTCACCGCCTTTCTCTGATTTAATTTTGCAAGAGCAATAAGCGTGAAATGGTGGAATATCATCTAAACTAAAATGATTAGTATCGATGATGTTTTTATGATGCTTCCTATCTTCACTATTACCAAAATCTACGTATACTTTATCTTTTCCAAGGGCATTACAGGTTTTAACATAAGCATACCAATAGGATTTAGAAACAGTATATTCAGTTAAGAAGCGAACACGATATTCAAGAGAATTAAATACAGCTTCTTTTTCTTCTCGAGTTTCGCAATTCTTAATTCGTTTGCTAATTTCTTTGAAGATATCATTAATTGTATTTTTAGTCTCTTTTACGATATTAACAGTTTGCATATCAAAAGTAAAGTCTGGATTTTTATTACCACAGTCTTTAACTGCTTTATTATATCCAGCAAGCATTTCTTTTTCCATGTATTTTTCAAGCATTTTTAAAATACTTTCTCGTGTAAGAGGTATAGTAAAAGCGTCCTGATTTTTAACATCGTCACATACATCATTACGCATTGCTTGGAACTTATTATATATCACACCAAAATTTTTTTTATAAATATCTATATTTTTTTTAGTGATTTTATTTTTATCAGTTGCAGATTCTGCAAATTCTTTAATATTTACAGATGTTTTTCCATGTTGATTTTCTGGTTGTGCTGTATTAGAAATTTGTTTATTTTCATCGTCAGTATTTCCTTGTTTGCCTTCTGGATTTGTATTATCACCGGATTGTGAACCATCTGGAGTTAACATACCTTTGCCAGCCCATACTAAATCCATTTTATTTTTTTGTACTACTAAATTAGCATATACATCATCAATAGAAATATTATCTGCACGACGTCCAAGTTCTTTACGTAATTCTTCGAATGTAATCGCGTTACCTTGATATTGATTTAAATAATGATTTTCAACTTTTACTTTTGTTTCTAAGTTAATTTCATTAAATTCAAAAGAAACAATATCTGATTCATTAAGGATTGGATTGAATCCACCCTCTAATAATAATTCATTAAATAAATTATTTTGTACGAAATTAGAAATACTTTTTTGAAAATATTTTACCGCATCATGTATCTGTTCTTCCATAGAATCAGCGTCTTGTTTAATACCGCCACGACCCATCATAGAAGTTGATAAATATAATGCAGAAAATACACGTTTTTCAAAATACTCTAAATATGGTTGTGCATTTAATGCTACATTATTAGCACCAAGATTTTTAAATTCAACTTTTTCATTAGTAATGATTAATCCATCATCAACTAATTGTTCTACCACTTGTTGAGCTTCTTTAATTTCTTGGTCAGTAGCCATCATGCCTTGTTGAGGAATCCCAACTTTCATTTGAGTAATCGGGAATAAACAACGATAAATTAAACGTTCTACGTTACCTTCAATACGTCTAAGCATTTTAACATCTTCTAAGGCAGATGCAATTCTTGGTGTACCGAATGCATTAGATGCTTCTTTATCAATATAGAAATGAATGACATCAGTCGGTTTAAATTTAACTGAGTCATTACCTAATGTTTGTTCATATGATTTAATTGCACCATTTGTATCACGCTGAATTTTTATTGTAGCTGGGTCAATCCTAAAATAACCACCAACTGGTTTACTATCATAAACAGGGTTAATTTGTAAATCAGATAAATTGACGCCAGAAAAATCTGTACGACTTTTTACGAGAAATGCATTTGAGTAGGCAACTAAATCATTGCCTATTTCAATCAATAAATTACTAAATGCTTCTCCTGTCATAAATGACATAAGTCGTAAACGTTTTCGAATATATTCTGCGGCTACATCATTTTCACTAACAATGCTATAGCCAGCTTTAAAGATAAGCTGACTATAATCCGTTACAAATCGTTTAATATAAGAATCTGATTTAATAGCGGCTTGAATTTCCGTTAAAGAATATTCAGCTTCTGTTAAATCATTAGATTGAGCAGCACGACCTGTTGCTTTAATCGTAAACTTTTTAATATCGTCTTGACTAAATGCAGGTGCATTGCCACCAGAAGACCCTTGTTTATTAGCAGGAGTTGATGTGGCCCCAGCTTCTTTTATATCTGGAATATTTGGTTTCCAGAATTTTAAACTATCAAGAAGAGCCATGTTTTCTCCTTTATAAAGAAAATATATTTTCGTCTACAGTATTACTACTGTTGTTGCTTATTATTTTGTGCGGCACGATTACCAGTAGTTTTTTGTGTATTTTTTTGGTCTACTGTAGTACCTTTTACGATACCTGCATTATCGGTTACATTATCAGATACTGTATCTTTCGTTACTTTTACAAATAATGAATTAGTAGCATAAATATCAACACCATTTTTAATAAGCATAGCTTTTGCTTGAGCTTCTTTAACAGAATCATCGAGAATATCATTTAATACTAATGCAGAAGAATTTAAATACTTATATGTATTATATAAAGCATTCTTATATCGGCTATCGTAATTAGCTCTGCTTTCACGTAATAATGCATTACTATGTGATTGCGTATATTCAGAAGAGTCTTTATATTCTTCTCCGTAATATCGTTCTCTTTGTGCTTCAGCTGCGTGCCAAGCTCTTAGATGCATAACAGTTTCATCAACTGTATGTGTTTTTTTAAACAATCTAGTTTTTTGTTTTCTAACGACTTGGCTTCTTACGATATGGTCTCGACAATGTTCTAAACTATTGCCAGGAGGAATTACTACAGCATTACCATCAAATTCTTGAATCAATTCTTTTACAGATTCAACGCCGCTATCCGCTACAAGCATTAACATTTGTTGATAATATTGTCGCATAATCATTTGTAGGCGTTCTAAATAATCTTCTTGTAATTGAATAATGTCTTTATTGTAATCATCTTGAATTAGCTGCACAAGTGTTTTTGGCATTTCAATTCTAAGATTAATTGTTTCTGGTTCAGAGAATAAAGAAGGGATATCTTTATGCCCTTCAATTACAGGGATATGATTTGTATCTACTGTAGGTATTTCTTTTGGAGTTTCATATACTGGGTCATCTGGTTTAGGACTATTGCCTTTAGGAAATCGATTATGTAATCTATCTATTAATTTATCGATAATAGCATGTCCTAAAAAGTTTACGTCATCTGGTAACAATTCTTTAATCTGTTTAAAGTCTTGAATAATATCAGATGGCTCTCGTTGCTCTTCGTCTAATAAGGCTTCATTAGGATTTTCTAATTGTTGTCTTAAAAAACGAGCATCAGAATCATACTGATTATCCGGTCCAAATGACGGACGATATAATACTTTTTTATTTTCGTCTTCCATTTACCACATCTTTCTACCAGGAGAGTTACCGCCACGCGTTCCCCAAGAACTACCTGTGGAACGATTACTTTTACCAGAACCTAATGGAACAGATACCCATTTTTGATAATCGCCACGACGTTCACCTGGTCCTTTACCTATTTGTTTATATTGTGTGTCTCTTTGCTTCCATGCATCATTCATTTCTTCAATACGTTTCATACGCATTTTAAAACGAGTATCTAATGGATTTTCTGTCATAGTGACACTGAAGTTACTTTTAATTCCTTCAATCGCTTGTGCAACTTCTGGGAATTTTAATACAAATGCTAAGTGAGCTAAACCTAATGCATCAATAAAATGTTCATCTTTAGAAGTAAAAATTGCTTTACCATCAGAACTATATCGTTCAATCGTATAGTTTACTAATTGTCTATAAATATGTTCATCGTATGGACATAATGCAATTCTATCTCGTTCGAAAGATAATTTTAATTGATTTACCATAAATTGTTTAACTGGTTCTTTTGTAATCATTTTGGTAATTGGGTCAATTACATCTAATTTTTGACTAAATTGATAACCAACTACTTTGTCTTTTAATCCAGATGATGGATGTTTGTCGCCGTAGATATGGAGCCGTTCCAGTTGATAATCCTAATTGTTATTAACCTACAGTTTTTTATCTGTAGCTCTGGAGGTTCCCCTCATTTTCATCGACTGGTCATTTCCAGTCCAGTATAGCGTACATTTTCATGCAATTTTTATGTCTAACGCATGTCGGGCACTCTTGGGAAAATTATATTCTTATACAAATAAGGTTCATTTCCTACGCGTTACAATGCTATATACTTTTTATTTTATATAGTTATCTCGGTATTAGCTGGGACTAGCTTTCACCGATATTGTCCGATAATAATCTTGCGGTTCTGTTAGACTTTAACGCAAGACGGCGGTATTTTAAATAATTATCATGTTTTCTTTTTAGGTATATTGTCGCATCTTTATATAATCTATCCAAAATCATTATCGCATATGGTCCGCCATAACTTGAATGAAAAACATTGTCTGTATGACAGAAACTATGTATTTTGTTTTCATGTAATCCTGTCCATTTTTGATATGAATCTAAAAATTCTTTTGTTCCTAAAATTTCAATTATAATTTTAGAACCTCTTTCATTAGATTCTATTGCTCCATCTCCATCCATATAGCCTCTTACAAAATGATGCATTAAATGTTGCGGAACTATATCGTTTGTTGGAAATTTTAATGTATAAGTTTTTTTAGGTTTACAACCTAAATTAATTAAATCATTTTTTATTTTTTGATTACATGTTGCAAATTCATATCCGATATATTCTTTATTATCTTTTCTTTTTATTCTTTTAGTAATTTTTTTTGTTTCTAACTTAAAAAATTCTCTATATTTTTTTAAATGTTCTAAATCTTTTTCAGCTAATGCAAGTGCAACAATATTGCTTCTATCGCTTACATTTCCATCAGCATATAAAAAACCTAACCAATACGCTTTTTCTTCATTATCTATTTTTTCAAATAAAGTTTCTGCATATGTATAATCATTTTTTGATAATTTTTTTGGATTTATATTTCTAACATATTTAGGATTACTTTTGTAACCTAATTTTCTTAGTTCAATACTAACTGTTTTTCTATTTACATTTAGTATTTCTCCAATTTCTTTATAAGATTTTTTTTGATTATATAATTCTTCTGCTTTTGATATCCATTCTTTCATTGGTAATATCCTTTCTTAAAAAATTTTCAAAAATAATATTACCAATTGAATATCGTAATAACCACAAAAAAATTATTTAAAATATTTGTCCACCATATCCGCGGTCACAGAATATCCATGATGGATTATATATTTCATTCATTTCAATAATACTATTAACAGCATTATCTAATGTATATTCACCTTTAGGTATTTCGATACGTTGCATAACCATAAATTGTTGTAGGTCAGGAACATATTCTAATACTAATAAAGATGAGCCAGCCTGATAGGCATCATAATCCACACCCATGCATCTCCATGGATTAGGAGGTGCTGGATTATATCTAGTATAATTAATAAAATTAGGACGTTCTCCAAATTCTTTTTCAGCACGTCTTAATATGTCATCTGTTGGTTCTAAATAACAATAATTAAATTTATTTCTTGCATCATCAATCATTGTTTTATTAAAAACACCAGAATCTTCTGTACCGAATTCTGCTAAGATTTCATGTTCATAAGCAGAAGCCGTCATAGTAGATTTAAAAGAGTCATCCATTTCTTGGGTAAAACCAGGATTATCATGACTAGGATGATAATGTTCTACGTAGCCCATATCTTTATTGTTGCACATATCATAGAACGTTCCTCGTTTACCAGTTGGTGTAGATGAAGCTGTGATGCCAATATCATCACGTTCAGCTGCAATCATAGCGATAGTGTCATAGTCTCCATCGGCCATGTAATCGAGTTCGTCAAGAAATATCCAATCGGCTTTCTGACCTCTCATACTAGCTGCATTTGACCCTGAAGATGCACCTGTCGTAAAACCTAAAATAGCAGAACCATTTTTAAATTCAATCATATATGGACTGTTAATTAATCGTTTTACTTCATTATCTAATAAAGGACTATTAGCTAAAATTTCTTTTAATCGCATCCAGAATGCATTAATTTGATGTTCATATGGAGCAGCAAATAAAATACGAAATGCTGGTTTTGTTAATGCTTTATATAAAGCACTGACAATCATCGTTTCTGTTTTACCAGTATTATGTGTAATGAATTGATTAGCTACGAAATTATGATAGGTATCTACTTCAATATCATAAGTCATTTCTTCCGGTAAATTTTTTATGTTTACGATACGTCCCCACATAATAGTATTGGCCGTTAATATTTCATCGTAATCATAAATATCAAAATAATGCAAAACAGTTAATGCAGAATCTAATGATTTATTGTAAGAAACTTCTAGTCCGAGTTCTTTTAATATTTTTTTCTTTCTAGTTTTTGTTAAGCTATCAAGTAACTTAATAATATTTCTAGGTACAAATGGATTGTCATCATAATAATCTACAGAGTTTTTATAAAATGCATAATCTTTTTCTGAGAACTTATCTTTAATATACTGTAATCCAAATGTTTCTATCGTTTTAATCACGAAGATATTTTTATCTATTGTAAAATCACTAAAGTTATTTTCTAAATGAGCATCACCAAAAATACCGAATTGCGTCAATATATTTCTAATGCCTGCAATTAAATAACTTCTATTATTTTGGAATGTAAAATTTAAAAACCTAGTATTATATTCTACAATTCTTTTTTTCTTTACGGTCGTATGTGTTTTAAATAATTCATTAAAGAAAATAATTAAATCTTCTTTTCGTAACGAAGCAATATCATTAAAATTACCATACCAACCATACCAATGACATAATTTTACTATTTCTTCATTTTTAACTTCGAAGAAACATTCATCTTCTGTGCTCAATAAACGTCCGCCCATATTTTTAACGGCTTGACTTACTACTTTATATGTAGGTGAATCTTTTAATAATAAAAAGCCATGACGTTTATTTTTGTAAATATAACTATTATAGATATTAGCTATTAAACGAATTTTATTTTCTTCCATGGTATTTTCACCAAAGAAATTAATATGACTCGCAATAGCAATATGGTCATCGTATCCTAAATCTTCTGCATTCTTCCAACCAGTAGCTGTTAAAAATGGATGATTATTCGTTACGATAATTTGTGTACCGAGATGTGTTTTAATATATTTTAATGGTTGAATACCATTCTCCCATATTCTAGCTTTTTGTTTATGTTGCTGATATGTATCTGTATTATATGCAACAACACTAAAATCATCAGGAGTATTTTCAAATATTTCTTTGGCTTGTCTATATCTTCCTTGTTGACTATCAAAAATCATTGTTTTGCCAGCGATACAACGACGTCCGCATCTAAATACTAAACGTGTATGTGTATCTCTAAGCATTTCTGCTTGATAGTCACGAGCAATCCATGGAACTACTTTTTTTGTTTTAGGGTCATTTGTTCTAATAAATGCTTTAGCCCATAAAACAGGGTCGCCCATGATTTCTTTCATTTTGGCTTTTTCTATTTCATTTAATTTAAATGCCAAAAGAGAAATCCTCCTTTATATTATAATAATTAAAAATTAATATACTATTTTATTATAGCATAAAAGAGACTAGCATTTCTACTAATCTCTTTTATTACTATCGTTTCATATATTTGGCTTCATTTCCCATGACTGCCATTTTATTATTATATTGTGTTCGTTTCATAACATTCATGGCTGCTTGACGCATAGTATAGGCACCTTCAGTTTCATTAAACATAGCATTTTGAAATGGAGTGCCATTTCCTCTTTGCATCATAGTATATTGATGTTCACGTAATGCTTGATATCCTTTAATACCATATTCAGGAGCATTCATTAATGCTTGTGCTCCTAAATACGTACTCATACCAAACATACTTAAACCAAATTCAGCGGCACCTTTAACGAATGAAGAACCAGTGCTATTGCCTTCTTGTCTACTATCATTATATGTACTATAAGCGGTTAAACCACCCATAGTAATATTCATTTTACTGACGTCAGCCTTAAAACTAGGTTTTAATGCTCTACCACCAGTTTTTAATAATGATACGGCTTTACCTAAAATCATTTACCGATTTTACCTAACATACCGAGTGCGCCAGCTACACCTAAACCAGTGCCTGCTGCTGTACCGATACCTGCTGCACCTTGGCTATCACCAACACGATTACCAGCAATACCAGCACCAGCTACTGTACTTGCTACTGCGGCACTTGTAATACTAGCTTGTAATCTATCGCCACGTTTCCATGCATCAGCAATTGTTTTGAAACCATTAATTGGTTTATTAAACATACCCATATTATTATCAATCCTTTCTATATAATTTATATAAAGATTTTATACTAGAACCAGCATTTACACTTTTATAGATTATTTCTTTATTGCCAGAAATATAATCTAACCATTGATTAATTAATTTTTTAATATATTCTATCATAGTTAACCAAATCGATTTTGATGTAAAGCAAATGCCAGACTACCATCTACACTACCAGTATTACTATATTGTTTTTTATCATTAACAAACGGTGTCGCATTTTGTACTGTATTATCAATAGTGCCTAATGAATAATTTTCTGCGGCATCTAAACCTTTACCAGCTGATGAAATCATACCGGCACCAATAATAGCACCTACACCTAATTTAGTAGGAACAGGTACAGGAATTTTACTAGTATATTTGCCTTCACCAAATGCTTTAACATTAACGAGACTGCTGCCTACTTTTCTAGCTGTACTAATTATACTCATGTATTATTCTTCCATATTAATAATATCTTTCATCATATCAGATAATGAAACAGCTTGTTCACCATCATCTTTATTTTTAATTTTATCTTTACGAGTCATCATCAATAATTGATATACTGAATCTCTTTTTTTACTCATACGTTCATATGCATCCCATGCTTTAGATACGGTAGGTTGAATAATTTCATTACCTTCTCTATCGGCACCAATAGCCATATCGAGTACAGGTGTACCTTCTTTAGCGAGTAATGCTTTACATCGTTCTAACATAATATCTAATGTAATTAATTCAGATAATAAATTTTTATCTGTAAAACTAGCTGAATTAATATCTATATCAGAAGAATACCCCATAGCTCTAATATCTATTTGAGCGAGTTCAGTCGGACAATATTCACCGACAGGAGCCATATCATATTTTAATAATTCACAGGTTGATTCATATGGACAGACTTTGCCTTTACATACTAACGGTACTTTAGCAAACATACCATTCTTAGTACTCAGCATAGTCATAGCAGCTTTTTTACTTTCGAGTGCTTTAGGAGATAATCCCCAAGGGTTATCGCTCTTAGTCATTAATTTTTCGAAGCGTTCTCTTTTTACGACGATACTATTTAATTCTTCTTCTTCTGACCAAGTGTCTTCCGCACCAGATTCAATTAAATCTTTATCTGCCAAGCAAACACCTCCTTTATATATTTTTATAAAAAAAATAAAATTTATACTTGCATCTATTCTTATATTACTATATAATAATAACAGAAAAACTAATTGCATGCAAAAGGTAGTGTGAATCTCCTCGTTAAATAAGAATACCTACCGTAATGTTTTTCTATTATTTCTCTCTCCTGTCTGACTGATACAGACAAAACTAAACTCCTTATAATGATAGAAAAAAGAGATGGCTAACCTCGGGCCGTCTCTTTTTTTGTTTATATTTTTCTTTTGCAGGAAAGACTATTAGAGAATGAAAAATATAAAAAATAATATATGAGAATTGTAAAATAAAATAATCGTGAATTATCAATTAAAAGAGCTAAATGAAAATGCCTATAGTGAATTGAAAAATTATAAAAAATTTGGAGTGGTAGCAGGTATAAATGAAATTTTTGGTGCCTGAAAGTTTTGAGCCCCCGGGTTGTGAAACTGCTCCGAAAATTCTATCTCTTTTTTTTATTTTTTCTATTTTTATTTTCATGTGGAGGTAAATAATCATGAAAAACATTAAATCTATTATTTTAACTACTGTTGTTGCTGGTTCTATTTTCTTTACATTAACTCCTTCTACACATACAGTAGAAAGAGAGATGACTGTTCGAGGCGGAAGCACTATCAATCAAATGGTAATGCAAGCTGCTCGTGAACAAGGTATTGATGTTGATAGCGTTGACTTAAATGAGTCTCGCGATATCACTATTCACGAGTCTCAACTCGATGCTGGGAATCTTCGTCCTGGCACACAAGTTAAAGTTGTAGTAGTGTATCGTAAATAAGATATACTACTTGTCGTACTCTGAGCTATGCGACGTTAAATAAGATAGCTCTTTTTCTTTTATCTATTTTTTCTTTTTAATTTTATTTTTTTATTGGTATAGGAGGAAACATACCATGTTAAATTTAATGAACGTTATTTCTACTACTCTTATTTCTGTTGCTTCCAAAGCTGTTATTGATACAGCTTATTTCGATGGCACTGGTATCTCTTTTGATGATGCTGGTATTGCACAATACCGACTCATCGAACAATCTCGTAAAAATTTCTTCGAGCTTTGGGTATTAATTGGTAACGATGGTGATTTCCTTCATTACGAAGGTGAACTTAGTGTAGAGGCTCAACAGGTAGCTAATCAACTATTCGATATTGCTTGGATGAAAGAAGTAGAGGAGGAAGAAGCGGTATATCAGGAAGACCGCTTTGGAGTACCTGTATCAGTACTTCGTTATGAAACCAAGTCTAAAAATACTAGTGTTATTTCTACTGTTTATACAGTAGACCCTAGTGTTCCTTTCTAAGCTTTTCATGTAGGAGGTAAAAGTTATGAAAAGGGATATTGCTTTTATTATTATTTTTTGTGTCGTTGCAAGTATTATTTGCAACTTAGTTGGTTTATTCTTGTCTCAATATATTCATTTACTTTAATGGAGGTAAGCAAAATGAAATTGTATAATTTGGGAAAATTTGAAAATGTTAATCACTTCTATTCTTACGTAACAAATACTCATGTTAAGCTTAGTGGTCAAGTGCCACGTAAATTCATTTATTGGATTCAAGACCATTATCGTAATTGTAATGGCTTTGAGTTCAGGGGTGAATATATTCGTTTCTCTCACACTGATGCAGAGACAATCGAATATTATAATACTTTACCACTTGAATGGCTTAAAGAGCAATTTAAAAAGTATAAGGAGTATTATTCCCCACAACAAACTTCTTTGTTTTAGCTTTTTTTGTGGTTTATTTAAAAGTGTTCCACATTAAAAAAACATTTTTTTAATTTTAATTCTTTTTCTATGTTTAATTTTATATGGAGGTAAATTATGGAAAAAGTTGAACTTACAAGAGCTGATGTGTTAAGAGAGATTGTGAAAACAAATAGAAGTAATATGCCGGAACGCATTAATATTATTTCTATTGACCTCAATCTTCAACGCAACGGCAAACTAAAAATGACGTCAAGAGTATTGAGTCCAACAGCGAATAATGAGTTATTCTATTTAGATAATAGTACTCATGATACTTTTATGGTTAAAACCGTTCAGGAAAAGAACGGTAGACCGTATGAGATAGAAGCTATTGTTCCTCGCTTTAGTGAGGCTCTTATCGAAGTATCCATACTAAAAGAATACTCCGATGTTGTTTGTAATGGTGTGTACAAATACGGTAGTGAATTTTACATACCATCACTTACAAAGGATGACGTATTCATTCACCTGGTAACAGGTAAAGAATATCGTAATTTTCCAGAAAGTAAATGCATAGTATATGGCCAATTTAATGGTCATTGCTGTGCCATCGCATCAGCTAGTGACGCGAAGAAGCTAAAGCTTTCTTTGTATGCTGTACGCGGAGTTGAAAACTTTGACAATGCTGAGTGGAGCAAAGATGTCCACTGTGGCATGTATGAAGAGTTACTTAAAGAGCTATTGAAATAATATAGCTCTTTTTTATTTTAATTATTTTTATTTTTAGATGTAATAGGAGGAAAAATTATGTCTATCAAAATTAATAAACAACTTTCTCAAGCAAGCACTCGTTTATCTCAAATGAGAGCTCCTCAAAAACGTTTACATGCCATCACCAAATATGCCATTTATTTTGGCAAATTTGAAGGTGGTCTTGTAGAGAGCTATGAGTACTTCGATGGCTCTGCTTTGTTTAATTACAAGAAAGTAGCAAGAGCCATTAATGCCGAATTGGAGTCTTTAGGTACTCCATTCTTCATTAAAGACGAATTAGTTCTTGGTATGGGTCTTCAAGCACGCCCATATTCTATTAAAAGCTATTTCATTGCGACTACAATTAAAACAATTGTAGAAGCAATTAAGAATAGAACAAGTAACGAAGTCGTGCAACTTCATATTCCTACTATGACTGCTGAAGACAGAGAGGAATTCATTCAAGCTCTTAATAAAAATAAAAGCTCTAAGTATTGGGGCAAAGTTGTTATTGTTTCTATGAATAATGAAGCTTTAGAAGAAGAGGTTGATTTTTTGGCGGACATGAACGCGTTTAAAGCGCCGTTCTGGCCGGAATGTACTTCTTATTTTAATGTGCTTGAAATGTCTCATGGTAGTCATGACGACATTAAAATGAGTTCTCAGCTTTGTAAGACATTGTTCACTGCTGATGCAGAAGCAACAAAAGAACTCGTTTTAGAAAGAACAAAGAAACTTGTCGAAGCTAAAGTAGCTCAAGTGCAACGTCAAGAAGCTAGTGATGCTGCCTTGAAAGATTTGTTCGGTGATGTAAGCAATCTCATGAACTGTTTGAGACCAGATTTCGTACAAGAACAATCTGCAAGTTTATATCGCTCTACTGTTGACAATGCAGTGGAAGGCATGTGCCGCACTGTTAATAATCTTAACTTGCCTTGTGAAGGCAGTTATGGGGCAGTAGTACCAGAACTTAGCTTGTTATTTTCTAACACAGGTTTATTACATTATGGAGAAGTATACGCTCCAGGTTTGGAAGACCAAGAAATCTTAGTGATTAAATATCCTAAGATGGGCAACCATGAATTCATGGTTGTTCGCGGGATTTCTAAAACTAAGTACATTTCCAGAGCAGTAGGTGTATTAAGCCCAGAACAATTTAAAGAATTTAAACGTGTAGTTGAAACATTAGGCGAAGGCCTATGTGTTCTTCCTGCCATTGCCGAAATCATGAAGCAATTGGCAGGCTTGGACTTTGATGGTGATAAAGTAGGTCTTATCACTGATAAAGCCATCGTAGCTATTGCAAAGAAAACTGAATCCGTTATTACCGTTATTGAATAATAGCGGATTCTTTTATTTTAATTATTTTTATTTATTCATTTTATAGGAGGAAAATAAAATGAAAGTAAATCAAATAGCATTAAATAATAACGAAATTACATCCGTATATATGTCCGAAGTAGCTCGTCAAGAGCTTGTGGACGTCGGAGTTGTAACTAACAATTTCGACTTCAGCTGTTTAGCTGAAATCAATGTTCGTTCCGGTCAATCTAAATTAATCGAAGAGACTAAAAAGTCTTTCCGTAATTTAGGTATCTGCTTAGGCTCTACTAATTTAACTATGGATTCTTTCAAAGGTTTATTAGATGTTTCTACTGACACTGAATATGTATATGGTACTATGGTAGATACTCTTAATGTTAGTGAAGAAGCACTTAATAAAATTATGGCTCTTCTTGTTAGCGGCAACATTAACGACAATGGCACTCTTCTTGTTGTTGCACGCGTGTTACAAACATTGGGTCGCTATACTCAAGAGTATGGCATTGACTCATTTAAAACATTCGTTAAACCAATCGAAGTATTGGCTGACGAAAAATTAAAGGGTATGCGTTCTGCCCTTAAAGAAGTACGCGAAGTTCGTATTGACTGGGATGAAAAACAAGCTTCCGTTAAAGTTAATACAGATAAAGACGAAGAAGAATGTTTCTTCATCAAATCTGTAATGTCTGACACTCGTGATGCTGCTATTGAAATTGTTCAAGAAGCTGCCGAAGAGTTAAGTAAGAAAGTGCAACGTATGGATAAAGTACGTGCGTATGTACAACAAAATAACATTCGCCATGAAGTTGCAGAACATTGCATCAATTGGATGCAACAAGACTTCATGACTCTATCCTTTGCAGGTCGTGAATACAAAAAAGAATTGCAAGAGATGATGAATGATAATCTTGACAAAGTAGCACGTGAAAACGCTCGTGCTAAATTTGACCCATATTTCATGGGCCAAAGAAATCTTCTTCGTCAAATTCTTTCTACAGTTAATGTAGCTGATGAAAAAGCTGCTCTTCTTGCTCTTAAAGTAGCTTGCGATAAGCAAGCAAAGAAAGACGCTGATGCAGATGCTGCTGCTAGAAAGAATGGCGAAACACCAGTTAACCATGCTGAAGAAAGTGAAATGGCTTCTAGCTTAGCAGAAAAACTCTTAAAAGAAGAGTATTCTCTACTTACTATTGGCTCTGAACACATTGCTAAGCAAAAGCTTGTAATGTGTGATATTCCTGTTGGTGAAGAAGTTGCTTTCTCTAATTGTTATGCAGTTAAAGATGGCAAAGCTGCATATGCAGTTGGCATTCCTGATGGCGTTTATACTATCATGGAAGAAGAAGGTCGTTTCTATGCAGTTAAAAGCGTGAAGAAACATATGAAAGAAGAATTGAATAATCAAAAAGAAATTTCTGATATTACAATTCGTATTAAAAATATCTTCTTCCCTCTTAAAGATATTCTCCGCCGTGGTTCTGAATGTGGTATCGAATTACGCGATGTTGCTCGTGATAAAAACGGCAAAATTGTATATGATGCTATTCTTGTAAATGGTGTAGTAGTAGGCAAATTCGATTGCCCATTACAAGATGGATGGACTAAAGAAACTAAAACTTTAGTACGTTCTCCATTCTTTGGCAAATGGACAATCAAAACAGGTGATACTTTCATTTGTTCTAACGGTAGCACTAAGACATTCTTAGTGTTATCTAAATAATAACAAAGCCCCAGTTATCTGGTAAATCAATACTAGATACTGGGGCTTATATTATTTATTTATTTGAGTATTTATTTTATATAATAAGTATTCAAATAAATAAATAAGAATATATTTTATATTTTTATTTTGAATTATGACGTTTACTAGATGAGTATTCGTCTAGTTTTAGTTAGCTGTTCAAGTGACTCGCGAACGCGTAAGCGTAGCATCGAGTAAAAAAACCGAAAAAAAAAGAAGTAAATTCTCGAGCGCAAGCGAGAGATGCACTTCTTTTGTATTCTCAAGCTACGTACACATACTATGCGAACGTCACTTTCAATAGCAAGAACGTTTCCGGGCGAGGGCTTATCCTCCCGAGCTAAGGAACCGGGAACGTTCGCTGCGCAACGTATAGTATATAAGTTGCGTCATCATAACATCTGTCTGATTCTTTTTCTTTTAAATAGAACTGATAAGGTTAGCCTTACTGTTAGTAGAGCTACCATATGTATAGTATCGGACATAATTATCCCTAGCGAACGATAATCGAGTCTTTAATCTTACGATACTATCTCATACTCAGTCCTAGAGATTCATGTCACCATGAAGACAAGAATAATCCCAATGCCTACTATATCACAACTCATTCAGTGAGCCCTTACATGAATACAGTACTATGACAGATTATTCATGTAATTCCTTGTCTAAACTTCTTAGTATTCACTAGTCATACTAATTAGACAAAGCCCTGTTTGATTTATCTTATATGTAGCAATTTGTAATATAAGACTCATGAGGAGCAGAAACCACATCCCCAGTTACGACAATCCAACTATCCGTTAATCATATGTACACACATATGTTCTGTCTAACTTCGTTATAGAAGCAACAGATGATTGCAATAATCATCATGCCGTGTCGATTCTCTGAATGAGCTGACAAGACTACCGTTTTATAGTGGTACGTCTCCCACTGACCGTAATCCAGTATGTTGTGTATGCATCGCAGCATATAGTAGGTAACCAGGTTACGTGTCCTCCTTAATTAAGTAGTAAGGCCACTGTATGTTAACGTTTTTATAGATGTTCAACATACTCAACATCTTTTAGTAACTATATAGTACTATAAAGAAAAAATAGTGTCAATATATATTTTTAGAAAATTTTTTAGTAGACTTGGAACGTCGTTAAACTTATCTAGAAAGGCTGGTGATATCACGATGGTGAAGATTACCTTGTATAATAATGGTGGACAAAAAGAAGTACTTTTTTATATTGTTTTGTGTACTTCTTTCTTGTCTGTCATTCTTATTCCAAATGAATTAAAAGAATCAAAAGAAGACATGTATTTGGGAAGAAGAATACAAGTGCTTCGATGCTTCACGTATTTTTTACAAAAATACTGTACCCTACGGGCACTGCATTCAAAGCGTATTATCTCAATTCAATCTACGATGTACACAATCATTGCACAGCATCAAGCTATATACCCAATACAGAGTATAATGGCTTCGCCGTGTAGAGTTTCCTAAAATATTTTTTATGTTCATGTGTATAAGAAAAACAAAAATGCTATTATATATATATACATTATATATAGGAACATGAAAACTATTATATCGAAAA
>ERZ773037.216-NODE-216-length-31505-cov-7.118124_pt1 | contig 31505 bp, 32 predicted proteins | sample MGYA00511466_ERZ773037 | MGnify/ENA primary metagenome ERZ773037 (study PRJEB29015, sample SAMEA2738146) | human oral metagenome | biome: human oral; feature: human-associated habitat; material: saliva | place: China | collected 2202 ... | reverse complement strand
TCAAAAACCAGTTGGAAATTCCAGCTGGTTTTCTTCTTTTTTATGCTATAATAGAGATATTGTTAGTTAAAAGAAAAGGGTGTAAAAATGGTGAAGAAAAGAGATGTAGAAAGGGAAGACAAATTTAATCTAACTGTTGATGTCCTGATGTTAGCAGGTACGCTTCTGCTTCAAAGTGGTTCTGAAATTTATCGGGTTGAAGATACCATGATTCGGATTGCTCATTCTCAAGGAATTATGGATTGTAATGCACTCGCAATGCCAGTTGCCATTTTCTTTTCAATTGAAAACACCAATATTTCGCGTATGAAACGCATTACTCATTCAAACTATAATATTGAAAAAGTATGTGATGTCAATCAAGTGTCACGTGAGCTAGTTGGTGGGAAGATCAGTCTTGAAGAAGCTTTTAAGAAACTGATTCAGCTAAAAAAGAAAAAACCTCCATATACAAACAGGCAACTAACACTTGCTGCGACCATTAGTGCCCCTTTTTTCTCCATCATGTTTGGTGGCAATCTCTATGATGCACTCGGAGCTGCTCTTGCGACCTTCTTTGGCTTTTCTTTTTCTCTTTTGGTTAATAAATATGTGCGTATTCCCTTTGTCACAGCTTTTGCCGGTGCTTTTGTTTTTGGACTGCTGGCACAAATCTGGGCACGCTATTCTGGCTTTCCTTCAAGTGCTGACTTAATCATCGCAGGTGCTGTCATGCCTTTTGTTCCTGGTATTGCTCTAACCAATGCTGTACGTGATTTAATGACCAATCATCTCAACTCTGGAATGAGCAAAATCTTTGAAACATTGCTAATTACCCTAGCGCTAGGAGCAGGCACTTCCGTAGCTCTCGTCCTAATGAAATAAAAGGTGAATCCATTGATTGTCTTACTACAAGCTGCAGCAAGTTTTCTTGCGATTGTAACGTTCTTAATCGTTTTAAATGTTCAAAAAAGCATGCTCATTCCAGGGGGAGCTCTTGGAATGTTTATCTGGTTATTATATTATGTACTAAAAGGTCCGACAAATGTCATCATTGCTACGTTCATCGCAGCTATTATTGGGTCTTGTATTAGTCAAGTGTTGAGTATTCTCTACAAAACGCCCGCAGTCGTTTTTATCTTAGCCATTTTGGCTCCTTTGGTTCCAGGTTACCTTTCCTATCGTACAACCGCTTTTTTCGTTACCGGAAATTATAGCCACGCTATGGTAAATGCCACACTAGTGGTAATTCTGGCCTTAGTGATTTCGATCGGAATGGCAAGTGGCACAGTGGTGCTCAGACTATACCATTATCTACAAAAGCATCGCTCCTCATAATTCGACATAACTCCTGAAAATGTCCCAAGTCTTTCTTTTCGCAAGAAGGCTTTTTTCTCAGTTTCCACTTTAATTATGATAAAATGGAATAGAATAAGTTTGGTATCAAACCGAAAAATATATAGAGGTAATGATGAACATTGGAATTGATAAAATTGGCTTTGCAACAGCCAATTATGTATTAAAGTTAGCCGATTTAGCAGAGGCACGTAATATTGCGCCAGAAAAATTAAGTAAGGGACTTCTGGTAAAGGAATTCAGTGTCGCTCCTGTTACAGAAGATATTGTAACGATGGGAGCAAGCGCTGCTGCAGCCATTTTGACAGAAGAAGATAAAAATGAGATTGACATGGTTATCGTAGCCAGCGAATCTGGAATTGACCAAAGCAAGGCTTCCGCTGTTTTTGTTCATGGTCTGCTCAGAATTCAGCCATTCGCACGCAGCTTTGAAATGAAAGAGGCTTGCTATAGCGCTACTGCCGCATTGGATTATGCAAAGCTGCATGTCGAAAAGCGTCCTAGTTCAAAAGTATTGGTCATTGCAAGTGACATTGCCAAGTACGGTATTGAAACACCGGGAGAGCCAACACAAGGGGCTGGAGCAGTGGCTATGCTCATCACAAATAACCCACGGATTCTCATTTTTAATGAAGATAATGTTGCTCAGACGCGAGATATTATGGACTTTTGGCGACCAAATTATTCTACAACGCCGTTTGTCAATGGTCTATATTCTACTCAGCAATATTTGGATAGTTTAGAAACGACTTGGATAGAATATCAAAAACGCAACCAAGTATCCTTAAAAGATTTTGCAGCAGTTTGCTTCCATCTGCCTTATCCTAAACTAGCCTTAAAAGGGCTGAAAAAGATTATGGATAAGAGTTTGCCAATTGAGCAGCAAGAGCAACTACAAGCGAATTTCGAGCAATCCATTCTTTACAGTCAAAAAGTGGGTAACATCTACACAGGCTCTCTCTTTTTAGGTCTCCTTTCTCTACTTGAAAATAGCTCAACACTTAAAACAGGTGACCGGATTGCGCTCTTTAGTTATGGTAGCGGAGCTGTATCAGAAATCTTTAGCGGTCAGCTCGTAGCAGGCTTTAAGCAGCAACTGCAAACCAATCATATGGAAATACTCAACAATCGCACGCTGTTAAGCATTCCAGATTATGAGAAACTATTTTTTGAAGAAGCAAATCTGGATAAAAACGGATCTGCTAGCTTTACAAACTATGAAAACCAAGACTTTGCTTTAGCAGACATTGTTGAGCACCAACGTAGATACATCAAGGTGGAAAAATAACATGAAGTTAAGTTGGACAGGTTTTTCTAAAAAATCGCTACAAGAACGATTAAAGTTCCTGCAAGATTATCACTTGCTAAACGAAAACAATCAAGCAAATCTTGAATATAATCACACACTTCCTCTTTCAACGGCTGATCAGATGAGCGAAAATGTCATCGGAACCTTTGCCCTTCCTTACGCTTTCATTCCCGATGTCATGGTAGACGGACAAGTTTATCAAGTTCCTTTTGTAACAGAAGAACCTTCTGTCGTTGCGGCTGCCAGCTTTGCAGCAAAAATGATTAAACGTTCTGGAGGTTTCAAAACAACCATTCACAATCGCCAAATGATTGGACAAGTTGCCCTCTATCATGTGCCAGATATTAAAAATGCCATAAACTACATTCAGGAAAAGAAGCAAAAGTTACTAGAATTGGCAAATCAAGCCCATCCATCAATTGTAAAACGTGGAGGTGGAGCACGCCATTTGCATGTGGAATACCTAAATGGTGAAGCTGAATTTCTAATCGTCTACCTAACAGTTGACACCCAAGAAGCTATGGGAGCCAATATCCTCAATACCATGCTAGAAGCATTAAAAACACCATTAGAAGAGTTATCTGGTGGTAAAAGCTTGATGGCAATTTTATCAAATTATGCGACGGAAGCCTTAGTAACTGCCACCTGTGAAATTGATATCCGTTTTCTCGACCGAAATAAGTCAGAAGCCCTTGATATTGCTAAGAAAATAGTGTTAGCAAGCCAATTTGCCAAGCAAGATCCTTATCGCGCCAGTACCCACAACAAAGGCATTTTCAATGGCGTTGATGCTGTTGTATTAGCGACAGGAAATGACTGGCGAGCAATTGAAGCGGGAGCACATGCCTATGCTAGCAGAAATGGAACTTATCAAGGATTGACGACTTGGTCCATCAAAGAAGCTACTCAAACACTCTACGGAGAGATTACTCTTCCACTTCCCATCGCTACAAAAGGCGGTTCCATCGGACTCAATCCTACGGTGCAAGTTAGCTTTGACTTGCTAAACCAACCAACCGCCAAAGAGTTAGCCAGTATCATTGCGTCTATTGGTTTAGCACAAAACTTTGCGGCTTTGAAAGCACTGGTCAGCACCGGCATTCAGCAGGGTCACATGAAACTGCAAGCTAAATCTCTCGCTCTTTTAGCCGGAGCTCAAGACACAGAAATCTCTCCTTTGGTTTCTCAACTCATTTCCGAGAAAAATTTTAGTCTCAAAAGAGCGCAAGAAATTTTAGAAGACTTTCGTCAAAAATCATAAGCAAAAAAGAAATCCGATAAGTGAACAACTCATCGGATTTCTTTTTTCATTTGATTTTGTGCTTCTCGCAAACGTCCATACAAAAGATAAGGTACTTGCCTTAACTCCGTCAAATTTTGACAAGCAAGTGCACACATAATCAAGCGTATATCTTCCTTCCAACTATTGATAATAGAAATGACTTCGGTTACTGAATACCTCTCGATTAATTCTAACATCGTGCGCGAAAGCCCAACAGCTTTAGCGCCTAAAACAAATGCCTTAACCATATCAAGCGGCTGACGTACTCCGCCGCTAACAAGAAGGTCCATTTTATCCATCATCGACCGAGCATTCAATAAGGCTTGGAGAGTAGACTGCCCCCAATCATTGAGATAATCTCGATTGCCGCCACGTCTGTTTTCAATATAGGCGAAGCTCGTTCCGCCACGTCCAGAAAGGTCTACTGTTCGGATACCCAAGTCATAAGCCGTTTGAATCGTTGCTAAGTCCATACCAAAACCAACTTCTTTTAGTACGATTGGGACTGTGCTTTTTTCAGCATAGTCTTTTAAATGTGCTCGCCAAGTTTTAAAGGAGCGTTCTCCTTCTGGCATGAGCAATTCTTGCATGAGATTGACGTGCACTTGCAAAAAAAGAGGATGAAGAGCTGTGATTGCATGCTGACCTAACTCATACGGTTTATCCAGCCCAATATTCGTTGCAAGGAGCAGGTTGGGCTTGTCTTTGTTTACAGTATAAGAATCGTCTGCTGGATTATTCAAAGCAGCACTGTAAGATCCTGTGACAAACAGAATACCGCACGCTTCCGCTACTTGAGCCAAGCGTTGATTGATGTCTTTCCCCTTCTCGCTTCCACCTGTCATAGCATTAATGTAAAACGGAAACTCCCAGTCTCTACCTGCAAAATGCGTTGTTACATCAATCTCGTCCAAATCATACTTAGGAAGCGAGCAATGAATGAGCTCCATGTCATCAAAACTATTATAAGGCGACTCGTACTTGAGTGCGTACTTTATGTGTTCATCTTTACGATTTCGGCTCATCTATCCCACCTCTCCTTATATAAAACCTCGATTCCTGCCGCTTGCCAACGCTCCACTAAGATTTGACTGGCTTCGGAATCAAAAGACAAGGCTATGCCACAATCACCACCGCCAGCACCGCTGCTTTTTGCCATACAGTCCAATCCTTGACTAGACCTTTTTAAAGCTCTCAATTTTTCATTATAAATAGCAGGGCTAAGTTGCAGCAGGAGGCAACTAACTTTTTCTAGACTTTGCTTCACAATTTCTTTCTCACCAACAAGCAACGCTTTCTCCAGTCGAAGGACTTCTTCTTGCGTTTGTGTTAAAAAGCTTGATGAGATTTTTGCTTTGACTTGATTGATGAGAACGCTAGAAATAGCTGGTTCTCTCGTCCAGCCCACGAGGAAATCACATGGAAGCTGTGGATGGATTGTCCGGATAATGTATCCCCAATCTTGTGTCACTATCTTTTCTAAAGGAAGCTCATTGATCTGCTCTGCTATTTTTTTTCGATTAAAAGATTGGTAATAAATCAAGTCCTCATAGGCGATACAAGCTACATCCCCCATTGAACCATTATCTCCCCGTTTAAGGAGGACATAGGCTGCCAACTTAAAGGTTTCATCCGCAGATAATGGCACATCAACCAAGGATGCTATCGCCCTTATCGTCACAACCACTACGCTACCACTAGACCCCAAACCGATTTTTTTCCCATCTCGTTCCATTTTTCCAGTAATGGTTAAAGAAAAAGGGCTTAATGAAATAGATTGACTTTGTAAAAACTCATCCATGACAGCAACCGTGTCTTGAATGAGACTGTAATCATCATCAGGTGTCAGATCCACAGCATGGTCAAACATATCTGAAAATAAGCGATACTGTTCAGCAAAATGAATTTTCCCAGTCATGTAGATAGGAATATGTTTCAAAATCGCTCCTTGCCCTGCCGTCAAGACAGAATATTCTCCTGCTAAATATAATTTCCCACATGTTCTTACTGTCTTAGTCATCTGGTAATTCCTTCGTTTTAGAAACAATGAGATGATATTTTTCAGCAAATATTGGTACTAAATGTTCCAAATCTTCTTCTAAACACAAAACCTTTACATTTGGTCCTGCATCCATGGTGAAATAGCAGCGCTCTCCCTCACTTCGTAATTGCTTAACAAAATCCATTGCTTCATAACTTTTCTCGGTCAAATAAGAAAAAGGAGGGCTTGCAGTCTGAGTGGTAGCATGCATGGCAAGTGCATTTTTTTCTGTTAGTTCTCCAATTTTAGAAAAATGATTGTTAGAAAGATAAATCAACATAGCTTTGTAATCTTCTTCTGACTGTCTCACCCAATCATCAAATATTGTTGAAGTTTCTGCACACCGTTTCATACCTTCACGACTCGAAATGGGCTTTTTCTGATCATATAAGACCAACATAATCATGGCTAATTTCAAATCCGTCTTTACTGGATAAATTTCACCGCTATCTTTGTCCCAAGCCGAAATTGGACCATAAAAACTCCGCGAAGACGAGCCAGAAGCTAATTTTGCTTTTTGTGTCAGTTGTTTTGTGGACAAGTGTAGTCCAAAAAATTCATTGCATGCCTTAACGAGGGCAGATAAACCGCTTGAACTAGAAGATAACCCTGCTGCTGTCGGCATATTATTTTTTGTATCAATTCGCACAAACCCAGAGCCTGCTGGACGGAAACGATCTATGATTTCACCCATTTTTTTGTGTTCAGTTTGATCTTGCAAAATACCATTGATGTAAAATTCATCTGACTGGGCACTGGCTGGCAAACTTGATAAGTTCGTTTCTGTGTACATATTTTCCAAGGTCAAAGAAATGCTGCTCGTCGCAGGAATCATCTTAGCAGTATCTTTCTTACCCCAATATTTGATAATGGCAATATTGGCATAAGACCGCACGTTTACAGACTTTCGATCCATGTATGCACCGCTCCTTTCTCTCTCAATAACTGGGATAGCCAACTAGCTTTTTCTTTGTTAGCCACTAGAGCAATGATGCAACCGCCAAGACCACCACCGCTCATTTTCGCACCAAGCGCTCCATTTGCTTGCGCTATGGAAACCAGTTTATCTGCTTCTGAGCAACTAACACCTAAACTTTTTAGGCTGAGATGAGCTTCTGACATAGCCATACCAATTGCTTCTAAATCTTTAATTTTCAACGCCACTTCAACTTCATTCGTCAATTTACCAAGCTGATGCAAATGTGGCAAAGCCCTTCTTCCAATACTTTCCACCTTTTGAATCGCTTCGCGTGTATGCCCATAAATCCCTGTATCTGCTATCACAAGATAAGCTCCAAGATTCGTCTCGAACTCTGAAAAACCAACATTTTTGATAAATTTAATAGCACGATCGCTCAAGCAAGTCTTCGCATCCAATCCACTCGGATTCATGTGGGCAATCATCTCCGCTCGATTCGCTAAAATCTCAAGAGTTTCTTTATCTAAATCTTGTTCATAATAGTCAAAGACAGCTCGAATCGCAGCAATGCTCACTGCCGCAGAAGAACCCATTCCCCGCTTTTCAGGTACCATTGATTCAATCTCGCACCGAATATCAGCCTCTTGTATCCCTAAAAATTCTAAAGAAGCAAAAACCGCCATAGAGAGGGTATCTTCCTCGTATAAAACCCACGTATGATTTGACGGTAGAATACGACAAGTCACTTCGATATTATTTAAAGGCAAGGCTAACGCAGGGTAACCATATACAACAGCATGTTCTCCTATCAAAATAATTTTACTGTGTGCCCGACCGACACCTACTTTTTTCGTCATAGTCTCTCTCTATATCACATACTTCATCTATTATTTTAATATAATTCAGAGAAAAAAGCGATCGTTATTTTTCAATTCCTTTTATATTACAAACTAATTTATTTCAACCCTTAAAACAGCGAAAAAGAGCAGGAAACCCAGCTCTTACTCCTACTGTCTTTATTTTTACAGTTCTTGTTTTATAAAATCCATGAGCTTATTGCGTTCTAAAATCCACTGCTCACGTTCATCCTTCTCATACGTCCGATTGGAAAGAAAAATAACTGCTTTCTGCTGCGCACGATTAAGCATAATAAACGTTCCTGTATAACCTGTGTGTTGCAACCATTCTCCATCTAAATCCCAAGCAAGACTGCGCTTTTTCCCAACTTCTCTTGAAAAATTTTGCGTCAAGATTGCTGCGAAATCATCCTGCAAATAATGTTCCAAAAATATTTCTAAATCTTGAACAGTAGAAAACAGACCCGCACTCCCTGCATGTCTGCCCAATACACGCGCTTTTGGATCATGTACAATTCCTGCTTTTACACCACGAACAGTCGGAACTGCCTGTGCGACAGGTCCAAAGACTGTTTTTTTCATATTCCATGGTTGAAAAATCTTCTGCTTAAATATGCCAGTCAAAGATTGACCAAAGATTTCTTCCAACATAAACCCTAACAACAAGAAATTCACATCTGTATAACGAAAACTCTTGTCGTCTAGTACTGTCAAATGATTCAAGGCATCCGTTAATTCTGTGGCATTGAGTTTATTACGATTGGGAATAAAAGGATCGACCCCTGATGTGTGAGTGGCTAGCTGCCTCACCGTGACAGAATCATCCTGAAAAGCTGGGTAGTAATTCGTCAAAGGCTGATTAAGATCAACAGCTTGCTGATCCACCAAGAAAGCAAGTATCGTTCCGACACCCACAACCTTACTGACACTTGCCAAGTCATACAATAATCCCGCCCGACTTTTCTCACCCTGTTCAGGATTGCTCTCACCAAAATAGTATTCTTGCCACTTTCCATGAGCATATAAAGCTAAGCTAGCTCCAGGATAGATTTGCTGCAATATCTGTTGTTCGACTTTTGAGAGAATCTTATTCAAACTCATACTGCTTCAATCCAAACTTCAATCTGGCTGTCATCTTTTGTTAAGAAAAATTTACCCGATTTAGGTATAAAATTTTCTCTTCCTTGAAATAAGGTTTGCAAAGCTGCTACGTCGAACTGTTCAACGGTAAATTTAAACATTGCCAAGTCCCAAGTTTGACTGCTCTCTGTCACCAAATCTGGCCCATCTGCTTGTGAGAATGCTAGAATAGACTGATTTTCTAGCCATTCCCGATAAAAAGTGACTGCCTTTTCCTCATCTAGAACGTTAATCTGAATTTGCTCTATGGTAAATTGACTAAGTCCAATAAAATCCTCTAGCGGCTCAAATGCTGGGACTATCAGCATTCTATCCAAAGTCGTCCAGTCTTCCTCACTATGCAATAAAAACTTATCTCCTTCTGGAGAGCTTGCTTCAAAGGCATAACCATTTTTCCCTTGATACAGCGTATCAATCTTATTGCCACGCGCTAAAAGTGCTTCAATTTCTCGTGGATTGGCTACTTTGATAATAATTTTAGCTAATTTCTTTGTTCCTACAACTTTGCGAGTCCGCATACTGGGTGACTCTTCTAGCTGTAATTTTTCAACTTTTGTTTGATCTCCAAGACTGACAAAAGCTCCTTCTTCTAACAGATCTTTCATCCCTAAAGTTTGACAATAAAAGGCAAGATTGTTTTTCCGATTATTGATTTTTAATACTGGTATCGTATTTACAATTTTATTTGTTGAATGCATAACTTCCTCCAAGCCTTTCTATTTTAAATAATTTTTGTATATTTTACAAATATTTATGTTCAAATAGAAAAAATTGTACTATTACTGATAAATATTTTGCGCCACTACTAAATCATTTGCTGACTCAAATTCATATTGCAGATAAGATTGATAAGTTCCCGGAGTAATAATCCCACGCATATCTAAAATAGCTGTTCCAGCCTGTCCAATAATACTGTCTGCAAGCAAGCAGCAATTAGTAGACAGGATAAAATAGGTTTTAAACTGACTCGTTTTAAACTTATATAATTGAGCTCCTAATCCATGCTTCAATTTATAAGCATATGTATAGTCATCGTCTTTCAAATCTGCCGGTGGATTCCACATTTCCAGCAAGTCATCAATCTCAGCCAACCGCTTCTCTACAGCGATCTTCTGCTCATCCGTCAAATATAAACCATAGCCAAACAAGGTTTTCTTGCTTTCTTGCTTACACAGTTCAATATAAGCATCTTTATCCACTTTAAACAAAACACCATCTCCGATCGTGCCAAATAAACGCTCTGAAAAGACATCATAACTGCCATAAGAAATAACTTTTCCTTGATAACAAATATCAACATGCCCAATCATCCCAAAAAGATTTTGATCCGATGTATGAACGAGCACTTCTAAGTCAACCGGCTTTTGTTTATCACGAATACGACTATAAACCTTTTGATGTTCTCGTTTCTCGCCCTGCCAAAAGCGGTTAAAACGGTTGAGCTGCTCTGCTGGAAAAAAGGCGGCAATAATGACAGGCAGATTAATCCGAATACGATGCCAAAGCTGTTTTTGTTCCAAATCTGTATTGAAAAAAGCACCATCACGAACATTGGAAAATCCTAACAATATCAGGTAAATACCAACGATCAAAAATTGTAAACGCCCATCTGTACTGGGTGAAAAAATGGTTGTTAAACCAATTCCTCCATAAAGTACGGTATCAAAAAAATAGCGAAAACCACCTTTTAATTTATTTTGACGATAAAGAAGATAAGTAATGCCATAGACAGCCGCCGTACACAGTTGATAGCATCCTAATATGATAATGACAATATTGACCGGCAAATTACTGGCACGATTAAGAAAACCAACAACCAGTCCTACAAGAACATGAAAAAAAGCAGAGCTTAGACTAATACGATTCTTCTTGACTAAAAAACGAAAGAAGAGGTTGCTAACTCCGACAAATATAAAGTAGATAACTAATAAATCTAGAGCGAATTTTGTAACATCAACACCATTTGCGATAATAATGACTCCAAAAAGAATCGCCAAAATGCCGAATAACAGTGTCCGTCTGCCACTTAATCTATCTAATTCCATCTCATCTCTCCCAAATAAAAGATGGGAGCAGGACAAAATCGGTATTTTGCAAAAAACGATTTTGCCTTCTCACTCCCGCATAATGACTAACTTTGTTGTCATTTTTCACACAGCAAGAATTTAAAACTACCAGTCAACCACTGCGTTTCGTTGTAAAAATAATATATATTGTAATAGGCTGAAACATTTTGGTCTCAAACTCATTACATTTGTTATCTCTAACCTGCCAGTATAACATTTTCACTCAGTAAGCGTCTAGTCACTTTCCCATTTTTAGCTCAATCTGTCGCTTGCCCATCAAAAAACGGCTCGCAAGAACCGTTCTTCATTTTTACGGATTATCCATAAATCAACTTGTAAAGTGCCACAGCAACAATACCGGCAAGAATCGGAGATACGACTGGTACCCAAGCATACCACCATTTTGAATCTCCTTTATGTTCACCAAGAACTGATTTCGGAAGAAGGAAGTGAAGAATACGTGGACCTAAGTCACGTGCAGGGTTCAGACCTGGACCCGTAGGACCACCGAGTGATGTTACCAATGCCATCACAAGAAAACCAAGCGCTAAATGAGCCACAGCGAGACCAGCATTGATGTGGGATCCAATGGCAACTTTTCCTTGAAGTTGTGTTGCATCAACTCCTCGAGTTGCAGCGTATTTGATAACTTCTGCACCAAAATAATTTTTGGTCATCGCCATTGCCGCAAAGAACAGCACAAACGATCCAATAAATTCATTGATAAAACCATTTATCATAGAAGCAGCATGTGATTGCTTGCTTCCATCATCTGTATTCACAATGGTTGAGAACGAACCCAAAATAGCATTTGGATTGGTTGTTTGTAAGTAATAAGGGCGGTGACTTGCTACTACTAGTGCTTGACCAAACATTGCTCCTAATAACTGTGCAATAATGTAAGGTGCGACTTGCACCCAAGGGAAGTAACCGCTAATCGCAAGTCCTAGTGTGAAAGCAGGATTGATATGGTTTCCTGATACATTTCCAAACATAAGAGCAGGAATCATAACCCCCATACCGTAACCAACTGCAATGACTAACCAGCCACTTTGATGACCTTTCGTACCCTTTAACTCAACATTGGCAACAGCTCCGTTCCCCAAGATAATGAGAATTGCCGTTCCAAGAAATTCTGTAATATATTTCACAATCCATGTGACGTCCATTTTTGTTCTCCTCTTTCATTAAAAAATTTTAGACAAATCCTATTTTATCAGTTACAATGGATAATGTAAAGGTTATTTTTTGACAAAATGTAAAAAAGGAGTAAAAATATGCGTTACAACCAGTATAGTTATACACCAGAAACAAGCGAAAAAATCCTAGCTGAAATGGAAAGCATTGGATTTTCTTTCCGTCAAGAGTATTCTGATAAAGAAAATTTAGAGACTTTTGTACGTAAAACTTTTTTTAATTATAAAAATACAGACTATGCCTTAAAATCTTTGGTTGCCAATTCAAAAACAGACTTACTCAGCTTTTTTACGTCCAATCAGGAATTGACAGCAAAAATTTTTTATACGATTGCTTTTCAATTGCTAGAATTTGTGCCATTTGTTGACTTTGACGATGTAGAAAAGTTCCGAAAAAACGTAAATTTCCCCATTATCTATGGAAACCTACTTGAAAATCTCTATCAGTTGCTCAATACGCGCACCAAAAATGGTAATCTTTTGATTGACAAACTTATCAGCGACGGCTTGATCCCCGAAGACAACACCTATCACTATTTCAACGGAAAGAGTTTAGCTACTTTTACTAGTCACAATGCTATCCGTGAAGTTGCCTATGTAGAATCGCGCGTGGATACTGATAAGGATAGTCTACCTGATTTGATTAAGGTCAGTATCATTCGTCCTCGTTTTGACGGACAAATTCCTACTGTCATGACTGCTAGCCCTTACCACCAAGGAACGAATGATAAGGCTAGCGACAAAGCTCTTTATAATATGAATGTGGATTTGGCAAAAAAAGAGGCTGGAAAAATTACTGTTCATGAACCAGAAGTGCACTTGATTGAGCCTCAAGGACAAGCTACATTAGTTGAGCAAGCAGAAGAAACACTTGGGCATATCGGAACTTATACACTCAATGACTACCTTCTTCCTCGCGGTTTTGCTAATTTATATGTATCAGGTGTGGGAACAAAGGACTCTGACGGTCTTATGACGAGTGGAGATTATTATCAAATTGAGGCTTACAAAAATGTTATTGATTGGTTAAATGGTCGCTGTCGTGCTTTTACTGACCATACCAGACAACGAGAAATCAAAGCCACCTGGTCCAATGGGAAGGTTGCTACAACAGGAATTTCTTACCTCGGAACTCTGTCAAATGGGCTAGCTACAACTGGCGTAGATGGTCTTGAGGTCATTATTGCTGAAGCTGGCATTTCTTCTTGGTACAATTATTATCGTGAAAATGGTTTGGTGACAAGTCCTGGGGGCTATCCTGGTGAAGATTTTGACTCTTTGACTGAATTAACTTACTCACGCAACCTCTTAGCTGGTGAAAATCTCCGCCACAATGCAGCATACCAATCTCGTCTAACAGAATTAAAGGCAAATTTAGATCGCGAAACGGGTGATTATAATCAATTTTGGCATGACAGGAACTATCTGATTCACGCGCACAAAGTCAAAGCTGAAGTTGTCTTTACGCATGGCTCTCAAGACTGGAATGTCAAGCCGCTGAATGTCTACAATATGTTCCACGCGCTACCAGAACACATCAAAAAGCACCTCTTCTTCCACAATGGCGCCCATATCTATATGAATAACTGGCAATCCATTGACTTTCGTGAGTCCATGAATGCGCTTCTTAGCAAAAAATTGCTAGGATACGATTCTCAGTTTGAATTGCCAACTGTCATCTGGCAGGATAATCGTCAAGCACAAAGTTGGCTGTCTTTGGAAACATTTGGCGACCAAGAGCACTACACTCATTTCAATCTGGGTGAAAGCACTCAAGAAATCAAAAATCAATATACTCAAGAAGATTACGACCGTTTTAGCAAAACTTATCAGACTTTCAAAAATGAACTTTTTGACGGAAAACTCAATCAAGTGACAGTGAATGTGACACTGGAAAAAGATTTATTCTTAAATGGCCCTGTTAAACTTAACCTTCGCCTTAAATCCAGTACTGATAAAGGCTTGATTTCTGCACAATTACTGGATGTTGGTCAAGCTAAACGGCTCCTTCCACTACCTAGTGTACTTGCACCAAAAGCTATGGATAACGGTCGCTTTTATATGTTGGAACATTTGATGGAATTACCTTTCAAAGAAACACCACATCGCGTCATCACTAAAGGTTTCCTAAATCTTCAAAATCGCACTGATTTGCTAACCGTTGAAGAAGTCACACCAGACCAATGGATGGAATTTTCGTTTGAACTTCAACCCACTATCTATAAAATGGCAGCAGGCGATACACTCCGTCTTGTCCTTTATACTACTGACTTTGAACACACTGTCCGTGATCATACAGACTATTACTTGACTATTGATCTGAGCCAGTCTAGTCTTGAAGTACCAACGATGAAGTAAAACAAATCCTCCTAGGAGACTAGGAGGTTGTTTGATATAATCTCTACTTAGCTTTTTTCCCATTTAGTAATGGAATAATATTATCAAGTCGCTCAGTCGTACTACTTTCCTTATACTTATCAAAAAAACTAGTATCAAATGAAAAAAGTTCACTAATATACTTCAAATGTACTTTGTGTTGGGAAGTTAAAGTTGTTAAACTCGCTAAACCATTCGTCAAGATAACATCTAAAATGCTCTTCACTTTACTTGGACGTCTGATAGGAATATCTTCATCCAACGGTTCTACCACCTTGTACTTCTTCTTAGCAATCTGACGATAAAAATACGAATGCTGTTGTGGTGTCAGTAAACCGAGTTTGAAAGCACGATATTCCAAAGCTTGGATAGAAACATTCTTTAATACTTTCATGGAAACATAGCTATCTGGATTACTTACTCGTTTTCCCACTTTTTCTGTAAATACTTTAAAAAAATCGTTTTTGGGTAAGAGAAAACATGATGCAAAAAAGTTTGCTTCCTGCTCTAACAACTCTAAATTTTCATCCTTTTCACAGCTTTTATGTAGTAGAAGATGTCCTAACTCATGAGCTAAATCAAAATTTCTCCGAACGGCTGATTTATTTGTTCCTAATACAATATAGGGTCTGTCGGATTTGGACCAAGCACTATAAGCATCCGCCTGACCATTTATCAGTCGTTCTGATACATAAACGCCCGAACGCTCTATTTTATAAAGGATATCATGATTATCTTCAGCAATCTCTAAAAAGTTTCTCGCAAAAAGAGAAATCTCTTCTATGGATTTTCCAGCTTGATACTCTTTGTTCGTCCTCTCACTCAAATCATAAATGGTAATATTGGGAATAATGACAAAACCTTCCAAATAATCAATAAATTGGTCAATCTTGTGTAGATAAACTGTTTGAATATCTATAGTTTTTCGTGTAGATAAGTCCGCATTTCTAAAAGCAATAGCTGAGATATCAAAATTTTCCACCTCTTCTTCTTGCTCAAAATAAGTTAAATCAACATAAAATTGATTGGCAAGCTGTAAACGTGTTTCGAGTTTTGGTTGAGTAGTGTTGGACTCAAACTGCCAAATTGCCTGCTCAGTCAAGTCCATTTTCTGAGCAAGATCTGCCCTACTCATCCCATTTAGGAGACGTAACTCCTTTAACACTTGGCCGTTAAACATAGTGTACCTCTTATTAGTTTTCTTGTTCTTGTTCTGCCGTTCCTGGAATGATACCAAATTCTTCTGTTTCAGTCAGTTCAGAGAAATTAGGAAGATTTTGATAGGTCTCATTTGCTAAAGTATAAGGACTATTTGCAATATATTCTGATAAATCTTGAATCGGATGCAATTTCCCATTGCGTGCATCTGGCATATAGACTTGAACTGATACGATATTGTTTTCACTATCAGCCTCATGTGTCAAAATAAAGAAGTTATCAATATTTGACTGACTAGTTGCTTCTTCAATTTCTTGTATCATATCATCAGAGATCAACTCCATCTGCACACCAAGAAGCACTGAACTATCAGTTTGATCTACCAATCCAGCTCTCTTTAGATAAGGAGTATTAATTGTAGCGTATTCAAACAAATACCCTGTTCCACTTTTTTGTACTTCTGAAAATTTGGACTCAATACGTTTTTTACCTTTAATAATTAGCAGTACATTTCCATATTGTTCCGCATCTGCTTTAAACTCTAAGTAACCCCAAGCTTGCCCTGCACGTTTTAATTGATAAGGAAACATTTCAGATTTAGCAAAAGCATCATCTATATGATTAGAGCGTGTCCAAGCATAACCATCAGACACCGCCATTGTTCTCTGTTTCTCTAGTCGCTCATCAATATAGCGCCTCTGCCCCAGCATCAAAGCATTTACAACTTTCTGTCCTTGAATCTCATCAAACAAATCTGTAGGATTTTCCATTACATCACCTCTGTGTTTCTTTTAATTATTTTATCATTTTTTAAAAGAAAACACTACAAAAAGAGAGTTATTTTTAAAGTTAATGCTAGCCATTTTTTAATTGTTATTAATTATAGACAATCAACCTAATACCAGCATCACCAGTTTGCTAAATCCTGATACACGATAAAAAATAATCTTTAAATAAAGCTACCTTCTTTAACGGTTCTGCAAGGAGATTATTAGCGCAACTCCTTTTTCTATATTTAGTTTAAAATGAGAAAAGGGAAAGATATAAGGGAGAAAAACACCATTAAGTTTCATCCCGCTTTCCTTGCATAACCACTTTATTAGTAAATCTATTCATATTCCGAATAATAACTGTCATTGTTGTTATTAACGCCAAAAATACTACCGATAGATAGAACAGTTTCAAATTATGAATTATCGTGTCTGGTAATGTTAATATTATTATCAAGCGTGTAACAGACATTATTAAAATTGAAAACCATAAAAAACTTGGAAATAAATAATCTGCCAAATACTCATAATAAACTTTAGGTCTTGTTACAAAAAAATCAGAAAAATCATTCATACTGTATGTCTCTCTACCAAAAGTGAACATTGACAAGATAAATGCTAGAGCGGATACAGATAAAACAATAAACTTGTCTAATGAAACAGCACTATAATTTATTCTAACTATACTATCAGGTACAAAATTATCAAGAATCCAAATTAGTAAAATAACGGAGATAAATACTTTCCAGATGCTTTTAGGCAATAAATTTTTTCTAGCAATCCAAACAATCTTTAGTGGATTTTTCTCTGTTTCTTCTGATTTCATTTAAACTTTCCTTATTTTTGATTTAATGTAATTAATAACACCTTTAGAATTTGATTTTACATCACTTAAATAGCCCTTTTGTGCTGCTGGTCTAGCCAACTCTATGGCTTTATCTGTAAAATGTTCAAGAGGTTGTCCATCAGCAGCCAGGAGCTTAGTCCTTACCTCTCGTGCTCCCGTACGAGAGGCTGATTCCTCTAAGATATCAAGTTCATCATTAGTTCCGTTAGGGTAGGTTGTAACTAATTCGATACTAGAAAAGTCATTTTTCGTTAGCACGACTGTTTCATAAATAGGATTGATTTTTATCTTCCCAATCTCCGTTTTTTGGCTATTTATTTTTTCTTCAATTCTTTTACTATGTTCTAAGGCGTCCTCTATACTAACATTGTATATAATGAGTTGTTCTTTATCATAATCATAATAAACCGAAACATCTTCTTCATCTTTTTCAAGCAATTCATTTATGTATAATTCAATCTTTTTAACTCGTCTTAAATGGTCTATTCCTTTACCAACATCATTATCAATTTTAAAGTCATATTGTTTTTCTATCTCTTTCTCAATCATAGTATTTAGATAATGTGAAGAAGATTGATATAAAATAGGATATAGAGATATTAATTGTTTTCTTAACTCAATAGCCTCATCTAGCTTATCCAAAAATACCGGTGTATAAAAAATTCCCTTTTCTTTTTGATAATCAATCGTAATTTCCTTATACATAGAGGCTATTTCAGACGTCACTTCTAATAATGTATTAAATTCATATGATTGTGAAATGTAACTAAAATCATTTGTTATAATAAAAGACAATCCATCTAGTTGAATATCCACTTGGACCAACAAATCATTATATGAATTAAAAATGGCATTCGGAATAACTTCTGATTTCAATGTTTCAAAACCCTTAATCCCAAATCTTTTTAGCACTTGAGGCTGAACATTTAATTTAAAAACATAATTTTCATTACTTATGGGCACTTTTATCCTCCTATCGTCCCCTCATATATCTCAAACAGCTGTGTTACAATTTCACTTTCGTTGATCCAGGTTTTCTTGCCATTGAGTTTTTTGGGCATGTTGTAAGCTCCCATGACCGCACGATCGTTGGCTTGATGAACTTTACGGAATCCGGGTTGCATGGTGAGTTCGTCATAGAGGTCTGCGAGGGAGCTGTCGAGGGAACGGGCATGCACATTGAGAATAGCTTGATCAGTTTGGGTAATCTTGTCCTTCTGCACTTCTGTTACTTTAGGTCATGGAAAATTGTTGTAGAGAACTCTTAGCTGAGTAGCGATAGCTCATTTCTAAACGACCTGCTAACGCCCACATCCAAGACATGTGAACATTGGAGATGAGAATGCCGAGGTCGTATAGAGTGGCGTTTTCGATAATAATCGCTGAATTTGTCGGAATAACACTACCACCTAAAAAGCCAATCGGAATATAACAACAATTTTTTGATGAGGTTCTAGGAACAATAATATAAAATTTTGAATTTTCCTGTTCTCTGGTGTTCATAACTTTTCCTCTTGATACTTCTATCCTCATTATAGCATAAAAAGGCAGTTTTTAAGAGGAATTTCCAAGGAAACATGATATAATGGCAAGAGATATTTTTAAAATTGAAAGGACACCAATTATTATGATGAACATGCAATCAATGATGAAACAAGCACAAAAGCTACAAAAACAAATGGAAAAAGGACAGGCAGAACTGGCTGCGACAGAATTTATTGGCAAATCTGCCCAAGGTCTCGTAGTCGCAACCCTTACAGGTGATAAAAAAATCGTCAAAATTGACTTTCAAGAAGCCGTTGTAGATCCAGAAGATTTAGAAACTTTATCTGACATGACAACCCAAGCCATCAATGCAGCTCTTGATGAGATTGATAATGCAACAAAGAAAAAATTAGGTGCATTCGCAGGGAAGTTACCATTTTAAAATACACTAAAAAACCAACCCCTCCTAGTTCATTACTAAGAGGGGCTTGTCTTATGTAAAATTAAAAAAGTCAAAAGCTTGATTGATTAGCAAGTCGGTGTATTTAGGATTATTTTGCAATTCTTTAATAGCTGTTTGTACTAACTGCACATCATCAGTGATAATGCCATCTACACCTAAACGCAACGATTTTGAAATAGCATTTTCATCATTGACCGTCCAATCATACAGTTTCTTGTCCGTTTGCCACAGCTTGAAAATAAAATTATCATCAAGTGTGGAGTACTCCATTGTATAGCCACTTGCCTTAGTGCGTGGGAAAATGGTATTGTAAGGAAGAATGAAAAAAGTTGGAATGCTGGCATCATATTTAACTACTTTATTGATGACTTTATAATCCAGTGAATGCATTTGGTGGCCATATTGTTTAATGGTGTTCCCATATTTATTCAGAAAGCGATCCATCATATCAGGCGAATCTTTCTTACTGGTTTTTATTTCAATCAGCAAGCGTTGACCCAATTCATTAGCACGTTTTAAATAAGCATCAAAACTCGAAATCTTTGTACGATAGCCATTTTCAGTAACATCCAAAGCTGTTAATTCTGTCAACGTCAAATCTTGTGGCTTCGCGTTAACTCCAGTCAAGGCAGATAAATTCGCATCATGCATCATGACAAATTGTCCATCCTTTGTTTCTTGAACGTCCATTTCAATATAGTCTGGCTTTAATAAGGCTGTCTTCTCTAACGATTGAATCGTATTTTGGACACCGTTTGCCTGTGAAACACCACGATGCGAAATCACAGCAGGATTGTTGCTCAACGGAATCTGAAGATAGCTATAACCCTCAGCTGCAAATGCTAAAAAAGCAATCGACATAACAACCCAACGATAGAGTCGATCTAACTTCCTGCGTGCACTGTGACAAAGTCTTTTCTCTGTCAAAAAAGCTACAAATTTAACTAAAAAATAGGTCAACATCAAATAGTGAGTCGTTTTCATCAGCACATAATTGACAACTCCGGTTATAAGCGCAGTTTGATTGGACTGACCGTCCGTATAAGTTTGAAGGCACAATAATGGAATCGTTATAGCGAAAAAGAGTAGAAAACTCTTGGTAACAATCCAAAATAAGTGCCAAGAATAGAACAGCAAACGCTTATGTGTTTTTTCCAAACTAAATCGAACCGCTTCTCTGACAGAGACATTTTCAATCAGAATTTTTGGCAACGCAAACATCAAACGGACAGCAATCAACAGCATCAGCAATACTAGTAAAGCAAGTCCAATTCCAGCTAAAAAGTAAGTATCTCGTAAATAAGACACGATAAAATTCGGAATTAAAATTTTATTTAAATAATAAATTTTCAAGATTTTCCGAATGAACGGAAAAAGCAAAGCAATGTACAATAAAACAAATGCAACTTTGCTGGGACGAACTTGTTTTAAAAGTGAAAAACCATCAGAGACTGTTTTTTTAGTGAATGCAAAAAGTGTACTTCCCTGCTGAGTCAGCAAATTATGAGCACCTAAAAAGAGCAAACCAACCTGAAAATAAGCGACTAGCAGGTTCACTAGAAATAATACAATAAATGCTAGAGTTAGCAACAGATTGCTGGATAGTACCGCTAAGACATTATTGTACGATAAAAATTGATAACCTGTCAGCCTCAGCAAAGAATCTGCAGCCCAGGAATTAAAAGGTAACCAGAGATACTCCATTACCATAAAAATGATAAAAAATAAAAATAAAATTTTATCAAGGTTGTAATACAGCTTATGAAAGTCTAAACGTTGTTTCATCATTCTCCTTTATCTATCTCATCAGTAGAAGCATAGAGAGGATTTGCTATGCGAATCAAATCTCCATAACTTTTCTTTAATGTTTCAAAAGCAGTTCTAACCTCTATAGGAATTTCTACGTGCGAAATATAGCCTCTTCCCCTTGGTCCATAGCCCGATTCATCATCTGACAAACGATGAATTTCTCCCATCAACAGACTGATATAATGCTCTATTTCCCACATACCGTAAATAGACTGTTTAAATTCAAGCTTCTGATTCTTTACGGTTACATCAGCCTGATAAGTAGCAAAATTGATGATACATGTATCTGGAGAAAGATAGTTCCTGATTCCCGCTTCCATACGTGCCTGCATTGTCGCATCTTGACTAAGAATGATAGAATGAAAATCAATCTTCTCTCTTTTCAGCAAATCCAACAAATAAGTGATGTTGTTCCCACAATTAGTCGAGTGAGATTCCAAGTAATCAGCCGTTAAATTATACCTTTCTTTCAAATAAGAATTAAAAATTTCTGCCTCCGAAAAAGTTTGGGTTCCTATTTTCGGATATTCCTTTGCGACCACTTGCCGAAGAGTCTCCGTCGTATGTCCTGCCCCACCGACAATAATATAAGTCTTTGCTATTCCCTCTAACATAGCCTGCGCCAAAACGTCTCCACCTGCCAAAATACTTCCGCCAAACAGAACCATGACATCAACTTGTTTCAAGTGATATTTCTTTTTCAACGCTAACTGTGTTAATTCTGGCAAATCGCGTTTTCCACAAAAAGAGCCAAGTATATTGATAGTGTTTGCTAGTTCTTCCTTTACCATACTTTTCATTCTATAAAAAAATCCCAGTTTCTTCAACCGAGATTCTCATTATCTTCCAAATAATCTTGCAAAGAAGCCTTTTTGTTCTTGTGCTTGTACTTTTTCCTTAGCTTCGTCTAATTCTAATAGCAACGTTTCACGTTCATTCATGGCCTTTGCAGTCAGTTGTTGCTGTTGATCTAATTGCTTATCCTTTTCAGCGATTTGAACATCTTTCACACGCAACTGCTCATCTTTTTTAGCCAATTGAACATCTTTTGCTTTTAGCTGATCATATAAGCGCACGATTTCAGCATTTTTCTCATCTACTAAAATTTCCATGAGTTCACGCTGTTTCACGTCCTCGCTGACTGGTTCATCTTCAAAAATCGTCTTTTTGTAGATTTCCTCCAGTTTTATCAAACCGCTACGCGTTACAACAGTGACCCCTTTTTCATTTTTGTCAGTATCCTCGGGTGCAAGAGTTTTAACTCGATTATTCATTGCCTGACGGCTAATTCCTAAAATTTCGGCTAACTCGCTGACTGTTTTTTCAATTGCCATAATTTCCTCTGAAACATTTCTAGATATAGATACCTAAATCTTATCATATCAAGGCTTAACTGTCAAATTTGCTCTGGATTTTAGGGAATTTCGCCGCATTTATGATACAATGAAATTTAAAGATTCCTTACAGATTTATCTACAGAAAGAGATACTATGAAACACTTTGATACAATCGTTATCGGAGGCGGTCCGGCCGGCGTGATGGCTGCCATTTCCAGTTCTTTTTATGGACAGAAAACCCTGCTCCTTGAAAAAAACAAAAAATTAGGTAAAAAACTAGCTGGAACAGGTGGCGGTCGCTGCAATGTGACTAATAACGGTAACTTGGATGACCTCATGGCCGGCATTCCTGGCAATGGTCGCTTCCTCTACAGCGTTTTCTCTCAATTTGACAATTATGATATCATCAACTTTTTTACAGAGAATGGTGTCAAACTCAAGGTCGAAGACCACGGTCGTGTTTTTCCAGCTACAGACAAGTCTCGGACGATTATTGAAACCTTGGAACAAAAAATGAAAGAGCTAGGTGCTACAATTAAAACACAGACAGAAGTGGTTTCCGTAAAGAAAAATGAAGATTACTTTATCATCAAGTCAAGTGAGTACATTTGGAGTTGCGACCGCTTAATTGTCACAACAGGTGGCAAGTCCTATCCTTCAACTGGCTCTACCGGCTTTGGCTATGAGATTGCTCGCCATTTCAAACATACGATTACCGAGCTAGAAGCTGCTGAAAGCCCGCTTTTGACTGACTTCCCACACAAGGATTTACAAGGAATTTCCCTTCAAGACGTCACTCTTAGCTACGATAAACATGTCATCACTCACGACTTGCTCTTTACCCACTTTGGCCTATCCGGTCCGGCAGCTCTGCGCTTGTCTAGCTTTGTCAAAGGCGGCGAAACCATCTATCTAGATCTTCTGCCACAGATGAGTAAACAGGATTTGGCAGACTTTTTAGAAGAAAATCGGGAAAAATCCTTGAAGAATGCCTTGAAAGCCTCACTCCCTGAACGCTTGGCTGAATTTTTTGTTCAAGGCTTTCCTGAAAAAGTCAAACAGCTAACGGATAAAGAACGTAATCAACTCATCCGGTCCATCAAGGCTCTCAAAATCTCCGTGACTGGTAAAATGTCCCTTGCTAAGTCCTTTGTCACAAAAGGCGGAGTCAGTCTCAAAGAAATCAATCCAAAAACCTTAGAAAGCAAGCTCGTACCTGGTCTACATTTTGCTGGTGAAGTATTAGATATCAATGCTCATACTGGCGGTTTTAACATCACCGTAGCTCTTTGTACCGGCTGGGTGGCAGGGAGTGTGCATTATGAGTGATTGCTCATATTTTACTATTCAGCTCAAACAAAAGGAATCATAAAATGAATCGACTCGAAAATGTAGAATTCGTCAACGCTGTTCTTGGTGAGTTTCCAGATTGGATAGACTTGAAGTAGAACAAAATAGGCTAGGAAATTCCTAGCCTATTTATTCCGCATTGGTTCGAACGTAAGCCGCAATCACTTCTGCAGCGTACTGAGCTGTACCTGAACCAAATTTATCAATATTCTCTTTAAACTCAAGATTTGCCACATAGCCTTTTCCGATAGAAGCAAAAACTTCCAACGAGCAATCAAAACCATAAGTTCGGATAGCCTGTAAAAGATTAGCTGCTTGCACTTGATTTTCTGCTGCATCTACTTTCAAACCTACTTGTAGATTTTCTGCCAAATTTCGGAATACTTGATTAAAGGCTTCCGTTGCTTGCTCCTCTTGACCTGCTTGTCTGCTTGCCGCTTCATCTATAACAGCTTGCCCATATTTTTCGACAGCTTGGTCGCGATAGTTTTGATGATCTTGATAGGTAAATCCAACAAATTTTTCTTGTGTTGTCATTTTTCTTTCTCCTTTTTGCGCTTGAATTGTCTTTTGTAAGGTAGAAATCAAGGTATCTAAATGTTTCCTTTCCTGCTGCAAAAACTGCAATTGTTTGTTCAAGTGAGGCAATAATTCCTGCTCTTGCTGACTTAGCAGCTCTGCTATTTCCTTTAAAGAAAATCCAAGATATTTGTAAAATAAAATAATTTGCAACCGCTCCAAATCTGACTCACTATAAACGCGATACCCGTTTTCAGACTTTTGCGGAATCAACAGTCCAATTTTATCGTAGTGATGCAACGTTTTAACAGAAATACCAGAAAGCTGCGCAGCTTCTTTGATTTGATACATGATTTCCTCCTTACAATGATGATTATACACCCTGACCTAAGGTCATAGTCAACACATTTTTAAAATATTTATCAAAAAAAGATAGCTGGGAGAAACTATCTTTGTGAAAGAGTATATAAGAGAGCAAGAAAACTATTCCATGCAACATGAGTTGCCATGCTATAGTAGATCCTATTTGTTTTCCTAAAGACCCAACCTAAAATGAGCCCGGGAACAAAATATAAGATAAAATCTGTCGTTGACCAGCCAAACTGCACGATATGACCCATACTAAATAGACTAGCAGAAACGATTAAATCCAAATGGAAGCTTTGAAATTTCTTTAAAGCTGTCATGACAACACCTCGATAAATCAATTCTTCCCAAATGGGGGCCAGAATACCCAGAATAATCCACATCCCCCAAAATAAAGCAGCACCTCTTATTGATTGCAAAACTTCATTGATGGCATTTTGATTTTGTCCATGCGGAAAGATCAGTGTCGCCAATGCATTCCACAGCAAATTCATAACGAAACCTGCTACACTATAACCTAGATAAGACCATTTGAATCGCGGTTTAACGATAATCAATTTTTCTTTATGTTTATAAATGACAAAAGTCAATAAAGCCACATGAACAGCTGTAGCAATTGCTAGCCAAAAATAATACCAAGCATCTGATAAACTTCTAACGAAGTCTAAATGAAACAGCAGCCCTAAACCAGAATAATAAGATAGGCAAATACAGCCTATGCATACATAATATCCTATTGTCTTCTTCCACATAGAGCATCCTCCCTCTATCTTTTATCACATCACATTATGGTCTTTTCTTTGAAAAAGCAGGTGCTAGTTGACCAACCCAGCCCCAAGCACCATTACCACCAGAATTTCCCCATCCCATATAGATGCCGGGAGTTCCATAAGGGGTACCCGGACCACCTCCAGGAGTGATTGTTGCTAGATTTCCGCCCGTTATTTGTGCTAAATTTTGTTCTTCTAACAATTGAAAGGTTGTATTTAATTTTGTATCTCCTTTAATTCTATCAAATCTCTATCAAAAAAATTCATCAAAATCCTGAATGGTAGTTATTTGGTTCTGAATGGTATTTTTTACCAAAAAAATTCTACTTTAGTAATTGATTGCAAATCATTTCCAAAGCAGAATGTTTATTTGATAGATGAAAGTCACAGATTGTCTAAATGATGCCTCACTTTAATTTCTATTCAGCAATATTCTTTATTGAATAAACTAAAAACATTCCTAAAAATAATAGAACTCCTAATGATACAGCAACATATACTACCCCCAGACTACTTGCTATCCCAACAAGTACTATAGATAAAATTCCTGGCAAAACAATACTGAGCATACTAATCCCAGACTGTACAGCACCCATTGATTGCTCCGGTACTAATCTAAAAACAGATTGTTGAAGACGAGGGCTTAGTATTCCAATTGAAAATGTATTGCCAAAAGCAGCAAGTAAGACAACTAGAAAATTATTGTTCAAAAATCCGACTAAAATCACGAATTCCATCACTTGGCTAAGATAAACACTTGTTTTTGTTGACATTTTTTTCATCACATTGCCACTTAGGAAATTACCGCACACTATACCAATCAATTCAACTGTTGTTAAGATAGCTATGGATTGACCAATTTCTAAGCCAGCGAAAGGATACTTTATTAACAAAAGCGTCGTCACAGGAATCGTGACATTTATGACAGCTTGGTTGATGGATAAAATCCCAATCAGTCTAATAATATTTCCAAGACTTCCTAAAATCTTTAAAGAATCCAGCAAATGTTTCCAAAAATTTTTGCTGTCTAAAGCTTGCGTAATTTCAAGCTGTTCTTCAAAACGAACAAGATTTGTTCTAATCAATAAGATACCAAAAAACGCAAATAAAAAAGTTAAGGCGTTCATACCGGCAAACATTCCAATATTGATAAAACCAATCAAAGCGCCTCCGCTTAGATTACCAAAGACACGAACTAAATTTGCTGTCGCTTGCTTAAAACCTAACGCAGATGTCATATCATTGTTAATAATTTTTACATAAATAGGCGTTATCATAGCACTTGAAAAATAACCAATCGTATCCGATACAAAATTGATGAGGCAAATAAGAAAAACAGAAACAAGTGAAAATTTTGTCCCGACCAGTATCAATGCTACAGTTGCGTACAGGACAAACTTAACAAACATCAAAACAGAGTACTTTCCAATCCGATTCTTTTGAAAATCCGCTACAACTCCTGTGAATATCTGCATAATTTGCGGCAATGTTTCAGATGTTGTAATCATAAGAATCGCAAGAGGTGCAAAAGCATAAGAAGATACATAATTGATAAACGCTAAGTAAAAAACTGTATCACCAAATGTAGATATCCATTCATTTATTGAAAGTTGCCTAAAGTTTCGATTTGAAAGAAAAATATTCAATTTCATCCCTCCAAGTGTATTTCAAACGGGAATTTATTCCCCAATAATGTCCAATAAATTCCTAATGTCCCAATTCCAAAGTCAAAAACATCTCGACGATTATCCTCACTTTGAAAAACTAATAAATGATGTTCATCTCGATAAGAACGTGTTATGAATATTCTTTTGATTTTTTCTTGTAACTCTTTATTATCATTTAATGCTTAATGTGACTAGTATACCATTAAAATTCACCATTTCTTTAAAATCGCATATTTGACATTTTTATTCTATAAACTTTCTAATTTGCAATTCTTGCAATTTTCTGAATCTTTAGAGTATACTACTTTTTAAAAAGGAGAGCCCAAATGAGCAAACGCAAATTTATCGCCATTCTATTCACTATTATCATGGATATTATTATTTTCTGTTCTGTTATCTTCTGTTTTTAATAATTTTTCATATTGTTGTAATTTCAAAGTTAATAATGCTATTAACTGCGGATTATCCAGTACTTCCAGAGATTGAATGAAATCTTCAATCTCTTTTTGATTTTCTCCTCCTGTCTGAAGATAGATATTGATTTTTCTTAAAAATTGCAAAAGTAATTTTTCAAAGACATCGTAGGGTGTCAGCAACTTTTCTAGCTCACTTTCAAAAATGCTGATGTATTGATAGAGTTCACGTTCCATCATTTCTGAAATGACATTTAAGAAACAACTTTTCATGTAAATTTGATTATAGACTAACTCTTTAAATTCCTTAGATTTCTCCATCAAACTTGTTGAAAGAAAAATTAAATCTTGATTCTCCAAAAAGGGCATAGCATTACAGAAAAGATAGAGCTCAAACCAGGTCCATGAATCAATGGCAAAAAGATAAGCTGTTATAAATTGCTTATCTTCTTTTAAAATATAACTAGAATCCAAGGAGTGCAAGGCATTTTGAATCACAATTTTATTCAGACGGATATATTGTTGAGAGGATACTTTTTCTTGAACTTTGTGAAGCAGATCCTCCAAGCCGTCTTTATCCTGATGAACAAATAAATCGACAACTTGATGTCCCAATTGAACATGTTGAGATTCTTGATAACTATTGAGTTTATATGCAAACTCTGCAAATGTCATATTGATTCCTTCAATGGCAAGAAATAATTTATCTGCCGACAGCATAGATTGCCCTAACTCAAACTTAGAAAGCTGTGAGGCTGTCAGTCCTTCACACGCAACTTCATTTTGCTTCACACCTCTTGCTATCCGTAATTCTCTATAAAATTCACCTAGTTCCATTTTATCAATCATAAAGGTTCTCCATCACATCATAAAAACATAAATCGCAGACCAGCTACCAATATCACACCAAAAATCACAGTCACCACTAAGTTACGATAGCGAAAAGCAATATAAATTGTTGGAAAAACAGCTATTAAATCTAGCCATTTGAAGGTCGGCAGCTGCCCTATCTTCCCATTTACAATGCTGGATAAAATCAAGGCAAAAATAATAGAAATTGGTAAATACTGTAAAAACCGTTCTACAATCTTAGGCAAACCACGATATTTCACCAATATAAATGGACTAATCCGTGATAACCATGTCACCAGGGCTGAGAAAAGAATAGCGACAAAAATATAATTATTTATCATCTAGCATTACCCCCACAGCACAGCCTAATAAGGTCGACATTAAAACAGCTAAAGACGAAGACACAAGCATACTTAACGCATAAAATGATAAAGCTACTACAGCCAAAATTACGATTAGTTTTTGAAGTTTTGTTTTATGTAGCATCACTAAAAATTGGAAAGAAAAAATGCCAATAAACATGGCAACTAGGGCAAAGTCTAATCCAAACACTTCTGGATTTGGCAAAAGACTTCCTAATGTCGTTCCGAACACCGTTCCTATCATCCAAGCAAGGTAGCTTGTTATATTATTTCCATACATCCATTGAAGCGAAATATCCTTTGTATGAACGTGCTCACTTAGTAAAACGCCGTATGTTTCATCTGTCAAAAGGATTCCGATACCGATATTTTGCCATAGACTTGCATGTCGAAAAAAAGTAGATGTATGAAGTCCCAGCAAAAATAGACGCAAATTGATTAAAAAGACTGTCAGAAGAATAGCTGTCACCGGTGCATGGATAGCGAGAAGCGCTAGCATAGCAAACTGAGCACTTCCTGCATAGACAAGAATACTCATCAGTGCCATTTCAAGAGGAGTGACATAAGAAGCACCAATAATGCCACAGGCTAAGCCAATACTAATATAACCCAGAGCTGTTGGCACAGCTGCCTTAACACCAGCCTTAAAATTTTTTCCTATCATTCTTATTCTTCCATTGTCTCAAACGCCAGACTTGGCTTGGCATTCAGATTTAATGTTGCAAGATTAGGGTTGTTCCACTCACTGACACTGGCATAAGCAATCATTCCTGCATTGTCCCCACAGAGACGCAAAGGCGGTATGATAACTTTAATATCTGTTATTTCAGCTGCTAAACGTTCACGTAAGCCTTGATTAGCTGCAACACCACCCGCAACCACCAAGGTCTTGACAGGATATTTCCCTAAAGCCTTCTTTGTCTTTGCCATGAGAATATCTAAAACAGCAGCTTGAAAACTAGCTGCCAGATCTTCCTTGGAAAGAAACTCACCTTTTTGCTTGGCATTATGATGTAGATTAATAAAGGCTGATTTGAGACCAGAAAATGAAAATTCTAGATTGTCCTCTTTAATCATCGCTCTCGGAAAATCATAAATATCTTGTCCTTTATGGGCCAATTCATCTATCTCACGCCCTGCTGGATAAGTCAAACCCATCACACGGCCAACTTTATCATAGGCTTCTCCGACCGCGTCATCACGTGTTTCTCCTACAATCTGATAATCACCGGCTTCGCTAACATAAACCAACTCTGTATGCCCTCCGCTGACTAGTAGTGCTAAAAGAGGATATTCTAAGTTCTCGACATTCTGAGCAGCCATTAGATGTCCCGCCATGTGATTGACAGGAATAAGTGGTAAATGATGTGCCCACGCAAAGGACTTGGCAGCCGCCAATCCAACCAAAAGAGCCCCCACCAAACCAGGTCCATAGGTCACAGCTACGGCTGTCACATCTTGCTCGATAATGCCTGCTTCTGCCAAGGCTTCCTCAATGCAAGCCGTGATAGTTTCCACATGGTGGCGACTGGCCACTTCCGGTACCACGCCGCCGAAACGCTTATGACTCTCAATCTGGCTGGCAATGACATTGCTCAAAAGCTCAGTCTCATTCTTCAGAACCGCCACGCTGGTCTCATCGCAAGACGTTTCAAAAGCTAAAATATATCTATCTTCCATAGTTCTCCCTTTTCATGACGATCGCGTCTTCCACTGGCGCATGGTAATAGGCCTTCCGCCGCGCGATTTCTTCAAATCTTTCTTTTTTGTAGAATAGCAGAGCTGGCTTATTGGACTCCCTCACTTCAAGGAAAATCTCTTTGTTAATTGGCAGATGTTCAAACAAAGCGGTCGCAATTTTTTTACCTTGATAAGCCTTCTTAACCGCAATTTGCAAAACTTCCGCTTCAAAATCTGACTCCTGAAAAGCCAGAAAACCAATTAAATTTTGACCCTCTAGAGCTAAAATATAGCTCGACAAAGGATGTTGTAAATCTTTCTCTATTTGTTCCACACTCCACGGACTGACTGCATACACGTCTTTCAATACCTGATAAATCCGCTCTGTCAAATCAACGGTCTGCTTTTTTTCATCTTTTTTAATCTCAATCATAAGCGTTTGATGTAAGAATCTTTCGTTTCTTCATGGTTTTTCAACCAATTTTCCTCCGCTTCCACTCGCTTGAGGTAGTTTGGCACAAAGTCATGAACAGAGCGAGCTGGTAATTGCAGACCGATTTTAGCAAGGAGTGCAGCGTTTGGCAGAGTTGTTTTGATAAAAGCTTCTGGCAAAACTGCTTGAATCTGCTCCGCAAAATTTTCCACTTCTCCTACAAAGGTTACTTGAGAATCAGGCTTGGCTTTTTCCAAGACCTCTTCAAAAGATAAATGAGCTTCTGGCTGAACGATCCTACCATTTTTATAAAAACCAGCATAAACATTGTTGCGTCTAGCATCCATGAGAGGAATAACCAAGCCATCAATACTTTCTGGTACCAGAATCCGTAAGCTAGAAACTCCAACCAAGCCAATCTTAAGGGTATGAGCCAGAGTTTTAGCTGTTGCTACAGCAATCCGCAAACCTGTATAACTACCCGGACCTTCTGCAACCACAATGCGTTCTAGGTCCGTTGGTTTTAAATCCAAACTTTCCATGAGAAAATCAATTGCTGGCATCAATGTAATGCTATGATTTTTTTTAATATTTATTGTCATCTCAGCAAGCAACTGTTCATCCTCTAAAATAGCAATTGCCAATGCTTTACTAGAGCTATCAAAAGCTAAAATTTTCATTTTTATATTTCCTTCGTGATAAT
>ERZ773037.212-NODE-212-length-31846-cov-9.618603_pt1 | contig 31846 bp, 69 predicted proteins | sample MGYA00511466_ERZ773037 | MGnify/ENA primary metagenome ERZ773037 (study PRJEB29015, sample SAMEA2738146) | human oral metagenome | biome: human oral; feature: human-associated habitat; material: saliva | place: China | collected 2202 ... | reverse complement strand
CATTTGAATTTTGTCACATTTTTGTCCCTGATGTGACAAATTTTGTCAAATAGTTTGATACATCAAAGTATTTGTCACATATCCTACAAATATCGTGATTTTGTCATGACAACCTTATCATTTATAAGAAATAGGAATACAAACGTCTTGTATACACAAGACTATATGGGGAACGCTATCGCTTATCCCCAAGCCCCACTAATTTTCTGAATTATCAAAATTTGATAGCGTATATACATAAATTATTAAAAAGTCTTGTATACACAAGACTATATGGGGAACGCTATCGCGTATCCCCAAACCCCTAATAATTTTTGAAAAATTTAAGCGAAAGGTATTATATATGAACTCAGAATTATATTTGGCGTTGCAAACCGTACCATTTATTGATATTGATGGTGTGTTTGCTGTAAATATTGAATCATTGAAAGAAAAACTACCAGAACAGGATTCTGAGTTGTTTGTCAACTATGTAGAACCAATTTACTTAAAGCAACTTGAAAATATTCGAATTTCCGATACAGATATGCAAAAGTATCGTGATGGTCTAGGTACACCAGAATCGGTTGATGAATATTTAGCATTACAACGTGAATTGAAATATCAGGCTATTAATTATGGTGATATTCATAACCTTAATGGATATGCGGCAGCGATGTCAGAAATTAAGACAACAGCAGAAGCTCGAAACCCATCAGTTGGTTATGCTCGAAATATCACGACTATCATGCATAAAGATAATCCATTTTCCGATGTTACGTTGGAAAATCAAAAATATTTGTATCCCGATGAATCAGGTACTTTTAAAACTTTGAGTTTTAAAAATGGTAGCTTATTGAAAAAAATTTCATATAACAATGATGAATATTTAGCAGCTATTCCTCAATTTGTTATTGAAAAAACAACTGATAGAACAACTTCAAATACTATTGAATTAGATGAATCTATTTCTGAAGAATTACCAACAGAAGAAAATGGTCATCAAATTCTATATATCTAAAAATAATGAAAGGGTTAGTATGAAACTTCTTAATACAGCAAAACTTGAAAATCTTCCTCAATCTCTTGAAAATATTGTATTTCAAATTGTTGATGATATGCCACAGGCTAAAACTGAATTAATTGAAACAGTTAACTATACGCCTACACATTCATTTTCAACTCACGTGTATATCGTAGATAATATTAGCCCTATTGATATTGAACACAACTTGTTATTACCAACAAAACTTCGTTATGGAGTTGAATTTGACGCTGTAAAAGCTAATAATATGATTGCCGAACATCAATACGCTAATTCATTGGTTGATATGGTAAAAGCTTTACATGAAAACTATGTACTTATCGTAGATAAAGCTCTTCGTGATTTAGTTTATCAAGCTCTTAATGTGACTAAAAATGTTCACAAAGCTTATAGTGCAAATGATATTTATAAAAATATTTGTATTGGTGATAAGGTACAATCTATTCTTGAATGGTGGTATACAGCACCAAATGCAAATGCACTTATGGAAGAACTTATTTCTGATGAATCTGTAAAAGCAGTTGAAACCGTTTTTGAAAAAGTATTGGCTGATATCTATACAACTGTATCAGATGCAGACAAACTAAATCTTATGACTCAAGAAGAACAAATTGATACCTTTTTGAAGTTCTCAAAAGATAAAAAAGCTAATAAGCATGCACGTATGACCGATGATGACTTAGAAGCATTCACACAGTCTAACCGTTATCAACATGCGATTAAATTGTTGACTGATAATGGATTCCGATTGTCAGATACACAACAATATAATGTCAAACAATCAGCAATTTTCTTCCAAAAGAATAGAGAAAATTATATGGCAGAACCATTGTTTAATTTGTCTGATATGGGAGCTGGTAAAACACTCATGACTGTTGAGTCAATGTTCTTACATGACTTGTGGTGCGTTGAAAATACTAAGAACTTGGAATCAAAAGGTCTTATTGCACCAACATTGTCTATTAAATCGTCATGGCTAGAAACAATGGAATTGTTTTATACGGTTGAAAAAGAAGATGACGCTGTTTATGGTGAACGTTACGCACTTAGATTCCGCTATAATGGCGAAGCTTATGTAACATACCTTTATATTACGGATTTCACTGTAGCAAAACAAGGTTTGTTTACAGGTACAGCATTGCCAATGGGTACTAAGTTCGTTATTATTGATGAAATTCACCAATTGCTTGACCGTAAAATTAAACCATCAAGATTCTTTGATAAAGGTAAAATTGAATCAGGTACACAATTCGTTATCTTGTCCGGTACTTTGTCAAACTTGACAGTTGGACAATGGGCAAATTATAAGTCATTTGTACAAGAACAAGATGTAAATGGTACCGAATGGTCTATGACTACTAGTATGAAAACAGTTTCATCAGACATTGTATCAGCAGTGAAATCAGCCCATACAAAAAATAAAAAGGTTGATACTGTCAACGTAGATACAGCAGAATTAACACCATACCGTCGTAATACGGAATCTAGCTTACGCTGTCATTATGGAGCTAAATTGGTAAATCTTGAAACACCTAAGTTAGTTACAGCAGAACCAGATGATATTATTGTTGGTAGCAATTTGGATATTATTGATACTCCAAACTTCCAATTGTTCTATGAAATTGTAGGGTCATCTGCTATCACAGCAAATTCACAACAAGTCGCAACTGAGCTCTTTGGTGAACAACCAGACCAACATCAATCAGAGATTATCAATTTGCCATCAGCTATGACAAGTGATGATATTGTATTGCTTAAAACTATTTACAATATTGCAAAAGATTACAAGGTATATCGTAATCGTGTACTTGCGACAACGATTAACAATGCTCTTCTAAATCTTGGTGACGGACTAGCTGATAACACCATTTATGATATTTTGTCTAATGCGGCTAGCAAAAATGTTAAGTTTCTTGAATATTTGACATCATTAGATATTGAAATTCTTGAAAAACTTCCACAATCTCAATTGATTGCTAAGCCTAACTTGGAAGAAACTGCTAAATTTAAAGCTTTGACTGATATTTTGGCAAAAGAAAAAGATGAAACTCATCTTATTGTTGTAAATGACTATAAAGCAATGAAGACTCTATCTCAAGCGTTGAATATTGATTTTATGTCTGAAAAAGAAACCAATGACCAAGCAAATTATCAAGATATTTTGAATAATATGTTTGATAAACAATCAATCGTAGTTGTACCACAACGTATGTTGAAATCATCAATTGATTTGGTACAAGCAAACCGTTTGATTCAATATCAATTGAATTCAGATATCGCTGATATTATCCAAACCCAAAACCGTATTAATCGAATTGGGCAAACTCGTGAAACTAAGGCTTATTATATTGCAAACGATGAATTGCAAGAAAATATTATCGAATTGTTCTTGGAAACATACCGTAACATTAAAGTTGCACACAAAGGTATTGTAGAACTCTTCGTTGATATGAATAATCAAGTTAATGTCGTTAATGACTATCTTGAAAAAGCTTTGGAAAATATGTAAGTCAATCGACTTACATTTTTTAGGAAATGAAAGGTAAAGATATGGCAGATAAACGTACTATTTATGTGACTACTGATTATAATATTGATGATATAAAAAGATTAGCTAAGAAAAAATTCGTAACACCAGTGCAACATAAAAAACCTCAGATTTATGTTGATAGATGTTATTTAGCTGATAAAGAATATGATACCGTAACTAACAAATATGTAAAAACACTACGGGATATTGGCTCTAGTGAGAATATATCTAAAATTGTCATGAAGTATCCGGACTATAATTATAGGTTTATGGCGTCGTTCTTTGCTCCTGCATTTGCAACTCCATTAGAACTATCGGAAAAACATGAATTTGAGCGTTTAATTAAAGAAGCACGTAAAACAGTAAACGAACGTGTACAACAAATGGCACAAGAAACGTATGCAACAACGGACTCAACTGATTATAGGGATATTGAATTCGTTGGAATCAACAATCTCGTAAATCAACTCCAAGCTAAGATTTATCGTAATGGTTTTTCGGAAACGATTTTAGATAAAACGTTCGAAAAAACAAAAGAATACAAGCAACAGTTACAAGAAATTCAAGAGGCTCTTGGTGAAAAGAAACGACAAGATAAATTAGAATTACTTGGTAATCAAGTTACAGAAACATTGAAAGATATTTAAGTATGGAAAAAAATACACTATTACAGCAATTTACACAATATATTGAAGATGTACAGTTTATTTATCCAAATGATTGGCAAGATAAATGTCCAAAAACAGTGCATCAATATCTACCACTCATTAACCAATATAATGAACTTGAAGCAACAGAAGATGAAAACTGTCAAAAGTTGTATAAGGCAGCAATAGATGAAATGGAAAATGCATTGAATTTATACATTGCACCAATGTGTGAAGAAATTGAAGCTCGTATTAAATTTATGCAGTCAGAAGTTGGTCTAGAAGTTGGTTAAGTATTGTAACCCGTAGACAGAAACATATATTTTTGTGATGTTTTATACTGGTTTATTCGCTAACAATTATAAGTATTTAGACGTCAGGCTACCGTTTAAAACTGAAATAGGCTTGACAAATTGCAACCGAGGCTAAATCTATTGAGATGTTCGCAAGTCAAGTTACTACCATTAAAGAGCATTGCCCATGGTCTTCTCAAAAATATACAGTAGCGTATGACGTTATTGATGACTATAATGTGCGTAAGCAAGAACTCACTGAATTGTTAAAAATTTTCAGTGAAAAACAACAAGAACGGGAGCTTGAATTCCTAAATAATAAAGCTGACCAAGCATTAGAACAAATTTAAATTGTCTGAATATTCAGACAATTTAGGAAGTGATGGTGAAAAATGATAAAATCTGGTGATTATGTCATGGTAACGGAACATAACTATGACAAACTAAAACTGTGTGCACGTACACGTACATATCCAGATAATTTACAATACGGTTCTATTTATCATATTGTAAATTATCCACTATATCCACTAGACAACGATTTTACATATCTTATAAGCTTTGTATGTGAGTCATTAGAAGACTTTATCAATAATAGTCCTAATATTGATGCTGACTGTATTAAAATTGGATTTTCACGATTTGATTTTAAAGCTCGTAAACTTGAACGTGAATTAAAACAAAGAATTCTTGACTATCAAAAGCAAATCAAGCAAAAAGAGCTCGAATCCACAACGGATTATAAGCTTAATTCACTAGTGACTGATTTTTCAGAGCCATTATTTGCAAAGTTAGCATCAGAGGCTAAAGCTATTGAAAGTGTAACCAGTCAAATTACGACTATTAAAGAGAATTGCCCGTGGTATTCGCAAAAATATACAGTAGCGTTTGAAGTTATTGATAATTACAATAAGCGTAAGCAAGAATTAACTGAATTGTTGGAAATTTTCAACGCAAAACGTAACGACTATGAACTAGAACTACTAAATAATAAAGCTGACCAAGCGTTAGAACAAATTTAGAATTGTCTGAATATTCAGACAATTTAGGAAGTGATGGTGAAAAATGATAAAATCGGGTGATTATGTCATTGTGACAGAACATAATTATGATAAACTAAAAAGATATGCCCATACACGTATATGGCAAGATGGTGTACAATATGGTTCTGTTTATAGAGTTGTCGCATCTCCACTAGAACATAGTGAGTTTTCATATTATTTACTAGATTTAGCAACTGAGTCATTAGAAGACTTTATCAATACGCAACCCGATATTGACCCTGACCGTATTAAAATTGGATTATCATGGTTTGATTTTAAAGCACGTAAACTTGAACGTGAATTAAAGCAACGAATTATTGATTATAAAAATCAAATCAAGCAAAAAGAAGTAGAGTCAACAACTGAGTATAAGCTCAATTCACTCATGTCTGATTTTTCCGAACCCTTGTTTGCAAAATTAGCAACAGAGGTTAAAGCTATTGAGATGATAGCAAGCCAAGCTACGATTATTAAAGATAATTGCCAGTGGTATTCTTCAAAATATACAGAGACGTTTGATGTTATTGACAATTACAATAAGCGTAAGCAAGAATTAACTGAATTGTTGGAAATTTTCAGTGAAAAACGTAAAGACTATGAACTAGAACTACTAAATAATAAAGCTGACCAAGCGTTGGAAAAGGTATAAAAATGTTTAAAATTGGAACATATTATTTGATTACTGATTATAATTATGCAGCGATTAATAGAAAAGTAAAGGGATTATCATATTATGTATGTGATGTTGGTGACCTTTATCAGTATGTGGAATCTGACGGCGACTATTATATTGGACGAAACAAGTGGCTTAAGCTATTTAAAGGTACACTTAAAGAATTGGTTACTGAGTATCCGGATGCCGAAGTCACATCACTTGTATGTGTATCACCATTTAATAGTAAAGCTAAAAAGGTTGAAACTGAGCTCCAAGAAACAATTGCTAGATATCGTCAACAGGCAAATAATGAGAAATTGGAAACAAGATATTCCAAAAAGTTATTAGGTTTCACTGAAGAATTTTCAGAGCCATTGTTTACACAATTATTGGTAGATGAAAATACACTTGAATCTATTATTTATAAGCTCAAAAAGCTACGTGATATGTCAGCAACTGAGATGAAGAAATATACTGTATTAATTGATGTTGTAGATGAATATAATAAGCGTCAAAAAGAACTTGAAGATATTATTTGGATATTCACGCAAAAACAACGACAATTAAAATTAGAATTGTTGAATAATAAGGCTGACCAAATGCTAGAAAAGGTATAAAAATGACAATTGATTTTTCAAAACAACAAGACATAAAACCAAAGCATGCTGATACTTTATATGAAATTGATTATATTAGTAAAGATTATCACTTACGAACATTAGATATCGTAAAAGGCCTCTCAATTGGCAATCCAATTGTACCATGGCATGTGAAAATAGTTGATGATACTGACGAACTTTATGAACTTTGCCAGAGTCTTGAAAACGATGGGTATATCATTAAGCAAGTGCGTGAAAATGGAAAAATTATTGATATTCTTGACCGACCACAACATCATAAAGATACATATACACAGTTGTGTTATGAAACAGACGCAATTTTTCAAGATGAGCTAAAAGATAAATGCCCAAAAACATTTTATCAATATGGTCCATTGATTAAAGAATACGTTGATTTGAATGCTGAGTCATCTGCAAAATGTGTGCAATTGTACAAAGCAGCTAATGAAGAAATGACAAATGCAATTAAATCTTATTATCAACCATTTTTTGATAACTTTGATGCAACTGTAGCAAATTTGAAACAACTATACAACATTCAATAGTTGTTTCCTTTTTTTTGCTCAAAAATTTGTATACACAAATTTTTAATATGGGGCAACGCCCCAAACCCCAATTTCTTTTTGAAAAATAAATACCGCTACAAGCGTATTAAATAGAACACGAATTTAAAATAAAAGGAAGTCATTATGAATTACGCAAATTTTATTGACCCAGTACACGGAAATATTTCAGTTGAATCTAAACTTATTTTTGACCTCATTTCAACTCGTGAAATGCAAAGACTTCGTCACATTAAACAGTTGTCAACAGCATCATTCACTTATTTAGGTGCTGAGCATACACGATTGGCTCATTCAGTTGGTGTATTTTACTTGGCTTCTCAAATTGCAGCTAAATTGCAAAACGAAAATGAGTCTTGGAATTCATATGATACTGAACTTGCTCAAGTAGCTGGACTTTTGCATGATGTTGGTCATGGTGCATTTAGTCACACGTTTGAACAGCTATTTGGCACAAATCATGAAGAAATTACATGTGAAATCATTACGAGCCCAGAAACTGAAGTAAATCAAGTTTTGGAATCTTATCGCCGTGGATTTGCTCAAGATGTAGCAGATGTTATTGCTCACACATCACGACGTAAAGCGGTAGTCGATTTGATTTCTAGTCAGCTTGATGCTGACCGTATGGATTATTTGCTACGTGATGCCTATTTCACAGGGGCATCTTATGTCAAATTTGATAAAACAAAGATTATTAACAGTATGACACTTGTAGATAATCGCATCGTATTTGATAAATCCGCGTTGTCGGATGTTGAATCATTCATTATTGGACGTCATCAAATGTACCAAAATGTATACTTCAACAAAACTAACCGTGCAGCTGTTGTCTTGCTTCAAAATATGTTGAAACGAGCAAAAGCTTTGTACCCAGAACAACGTGATTATTTTAGAATGACAGCACCTCGATTGGTGCCTTTTTTTGAAAATAATTATGATTTACAAGACTATCTCTTGTTGGACGATGAAGTCATGAATGCTATTTTCAGTCTGTGGTCAACATCGGGTGATGATATCCTTCAAGATTTGGCGCAACGTTATGTGACTCGTATTTTACCTAAATCAGTTGTATTTGATGAACCAGAATCAGATTTGGAAGCTTTGCGTGAAATCCTTATTCAAAATGGTTATGATATCGAATATTACACTGAAGTAAGTAAAGCTTATGATTTACCATACGATGTTTATCATAATGATGTTGATAACCCACGTACTGAAATCAAAATCATTAGTGGTGATATGACAGTGTCTGAATTGTCATGTGTGTCACCACTCGTAAGAGCACTTACATCAATCACATATGGAGATAAACGTTTTTATTTCCCAAGTGAAATGAAAACAGATTATTCAGTTAAAGACTATAGTCGATTTGCTGAATTAACTCGTCATGGTGTGTTTCACCATGATAAAGTCTAAGAAAATATCTTAGACTTTAGGAAGAAAAGATGAACTTATGCAATTACTAAAACCAGGTCGCTATTTAATTGACCATAACAACCAAAAGGCATGGTCAGACTATTTAGACCAATTAGCAAAAGATAAAACTATTTTAGAAAATAATTATCAATTAAATATTAGTCTATTAGATTATATGATGGGCTTTGACGCTATTGTTCTAAAAGTCCGCAAGTGGGACTCAAAAGATAAATTTTATCTTTACTATTTTCATATCGCAGATATGACACAAACACATATTGGAAAAAGTGTGAAATATTATACAAGAAAAGACTTGTTTACGCGTGAATTAATAACTGTTGAATAAACGTCTTGTATACACAAGACGAAATGGGGCTTAAGCCCCAAACCCCATTCATATTATGAAAAATTAAAATATGAAGGAAATATCTATGACTGTATTATTAATTTTATTATTTATGACGACATTTTTAGCTGTAGTGGTTTCAAATAAGTATTGTTATTACTGTACCGCACTTTTTTGGCTAACCTTATATGCTTTATATATGACGTCAGTAATCACGAACGGCCCATTAATGGTTGTGACAATGTTATTATTTACAACATTAATGCTTTTAGCAATTATTATTGGATTTGTATACGAACAATACAAAAGCTAAGACGATGATATTTATTATGTTGTAGAAGCTAAACCTGGTAAACAACTTATGAAAGTAGAATAAGTATGAAAACGATTAACTTTAATATTAATCAAAAGCCAAAATTGGCAGTAGAAAATGTCGCATACTTGGTAGATGAATCAAATGTGGATTTATTGCGTCAGTATGTTAACAAATATTATCCAGATAATATTACGTGTTTATCAGATTCATCATCATGGACTGAATGGTTTAATAACCATATTAGTATTCCTATTGAAAGTAATATCAATGACAAATTTATTCTTTATTTTAAGCGTAATTCATTAGGCTGGGACGACAGTCAAAAAGCTGTAGCCTATGACGATGGTTATGATATTTATTATGTTGTAGAAGCTAAACCAGGTAAACAACTTATGAAAGTAGAATAAATGAAAAACGTTAAATTTGATTTAAATCAGAAGCCAAAGACTACTTATGATGAGGTTGCATATTTAGTCACAAAAGAAAATGTAGAATATTTACATCAATATGTTAAAAAGTATTACAAATACACAGCAATACCACCTTATAAGTATAATACGTGGTCACAATGGTTTCATAATGCTGTGAAATTACCACGACAAAATGCAGACCACGATTACTATTTGTATTTTGGTAAACAGAATATGGATGTGAGTTATAGCTGGACAAAATCAATAGCAGAACATTTTAAGTATGAAATTTATAATGTGATTGCAAATAAACCGTTAATGAAAGTAGAATAATATGAAGAAAATTATATTTGATATAAATAAGAAGCCTTTATTAGATTCTGACGGTGTAGCTTATTTAGTTGACTCTAAAAATGTAGACATTATGCGTCAATATATTGTTCAATATTATAGTCAGTGTTATTGTGTTAGTAATGAAGGTCGAACATATGTTGATTGGTTTGATGAAATCATCATAACCAAATTGAAACAACATCCTGACAATAGTTATTTTATTTATTTTTCTCCGAAAAGATTAAGTTGGGACGAAAATCAGCCTTATGTGGATGCTAATCAAACTTATTACACACGCTATTATATTTATCAAAAGGCATTGATACAGGTAGAATAATATGGCTATTAGAAACGAAATTTATACAGATAATACAACAGTGGATACAATCAATCAGCATATAGGATATATCGTTGATGATAACACGTATCCATTTATAGTTCAATTGATTGCAAAGACCTATTCCGAGCAAGATAATAACTACAATTGGCTGTGGTTAAATAATGCTTTAAATGAATATTCAAAAAATCGAAAGTTTATTATATATTTTTATTCACATACAATTTATTGGGACGAGTATAACCAACGTAGTAAAGCGGTTCAAAGTGATGATTTTAAGCTTGTTTATTTAATGCCACAACCACTAATGACAATTGAGTAAACGTCATCTACATGACGTTAAAATTGGGACAAGTCCCAAACCCATTTTATTTTTGAAAAATTAAATCAACAGTGTTGATTTTCAAATGTTATTAACATGTGATAATATTTGAAAGTTAGCAGTATGAAGGGAAATATTAAATGATTATTGAAAATAAACGTAAACTACGTAGAGCTAAACGTAGCAATACAAAACTAGGTCTTGGACTTACAGATGATGATTTGAGTAAAATGAGTTCAAAAGAACTTGATACAATTATCAATAAAAATCGTCGTCAAACTAAACAAAATAATAAAAATCTTTGGTTTCTTGAAGAAATTTACAAGACAATTGGTAAAGAACTTCCAGAAAATCCCGATGTAGATACATTGATTACTGAAAATCGTAAACAATACGATGTTAAAGTTGCAGCATGGTGTAAAATTCTTGTTGCAAATACGGAACTTGTTGAAACTCGTACGCATAAACAATTGTGCCAACATTTTGATGAGTATGTACCAACACAAGCTATTTCATGGGTACGCAAAAATGTTTTGGGTAAACGTAAACAAGATATGGTAGCTAAAAACCAACAAATGGCTAAAGAATATGCATTTATGACAAATACTGAATTGCTTGCAAAATATCCAGATGCATGTATGAATAATGTTCATAAAGCGTTTATTAAGCTATATGGTATGGGTAAAACTGAATATCGTAATCAAATTGTTGAAGATTATAAAACAATGACTCAAGCACAACTTGAAGATAAATATGATATTATTGATATCAAACAAGTTCAAGCTGACTTTAAACAAAAATACGGTGTTTGTAAATCACAGTATCAAGGTGCACCGGTCTAGTACCTCAAAATATAGACAAACGTGGATTAATATAACGTAATCAAAAGCCTTGACATTTCTCCTTTTTTATGGTATAATATATGTATACCAAACGAAAGGAAAAACATCATGGATATTACCAAAAAGGTTCGACTTTATCCTAACAAAACAATGTTAACCATTCTTGATATGCTCTGTGACTATAGACGATATTGCTGGAATCAGGCACTTGATGTTTGGATGTCTTTAGTTCAACAAAGGCAAGAGCACTTACCTAACGATTTACGTCTTAAGGTAAAGCAAGCTGTAAAAGATAAGTCTATTACGTTTACAGATGATGAAAATGCTTTACTATTACAATATCCATCGCCATCACAATATAATGTAACGAGTATACTTACAAAGCAGAAACAAGACTGGCAATATCAATTGTCATCACGTGTGTTATATCAGGCTGTTGCAGATTTGGCAAAGGCTTGGCAATATTTCTTTAATAATAAAGAAAATAAAGCCTTACATGCGGGTAAACCAACCTTCAGGCAGAAAAAACGACCAAAACAAGGTTTTAAAACAGATAGAAGTCGTATTCAAAATGGTAAACTAGTGCTTGATAAGCCACGTCAATACAAGGGTGATTGGTGTGCTATACCTTTTAAAGGATATTCATTACCAGATGGCCATATTAAATATTGCTCTATCACAAAAATCAATAATAAGTATTATGCGTCATTAGTTGTTGAGACACCCGTTGAACCATTGGTAAAGACTGGTCAAAATACAGCGGTTGACGCAAATGTCAATCATTTTGATTATACTGAAGGACAATATTCAATTAATCCTAAGCGTTTGAATTCATTGTATGAACAAATAGCCTTTTATCAAAAGCGTTTAGCTCGTAAACGGCATGTGAATGGTAAAAAAGCTTTAGACTCAAAAAGTTATACTGTAATGAGAGCCAAATTACAGGCACTTTATGAAAAAGCAACCGCTATTCAAAACGATTTATTGCATAAGTTTACAACCTATCTTTATCGGACGTATGACGCTATCGTTATCGAAGATTTAGATGTAAAATCTATGCAGATGTCAAAAAAGGCCAAAAATCTACATAGGTCTCTATTTGGAAAATTCCGTTTTCAACTGGAATATAAAGCGCAAAAATTTAATAAACAGCTTATCATTGCTGATAGATATTACCCGTCAACACAAAGGTGTTCACAATGTGGACATGTGAAAAAAGGTGATGATAAAATAACATTGCAAGGTAATGCTAAACACGGTACAGCTCATAATGAATACGTTTGTTATGACTGTGGGTATATAGCAGACCGTGATAGGAATGCTGTAATGAATTTATTAGCCTTAATAAAATAAGAATAAAGAACTGGAGGCTAGCTCAGCCTCTGAGGAGAAATCCTCTAGAAGCGTTAGGAGAATGTCACTGTCATTACCCGGAAACGGATATGGGAATACATTTGAAGACGAACGTGAGAAACAATATGGATAAAAGAGGCTGATTGTCTATATTTGTCTATGTTTTTCAGAGCTGCTTGGAAATATTGCTAATGATAACCTAATGATGGTCGGGTCTTGGCATTCACGTCAATCACTGACTGACGATGACTGTAAAAAACTCACGACACATGTTTGGACGCCGCTTATGAAAGTAGAATAATATGTTAAATTTTGTTGAAAATTATTATGAAGTCACTGAACAAAATAAAGAATTATTACGCCGGAAAATGATTGAAGAAGATATTCGTGATTATAATGGAGACAAAGTCAATGTTGATTATTTATTGGCGATAGACTAAAAAAACTTACAACACATATAACGAAACCACTTATGGAAATGGAATAACTAAGCATAATGGAAATCCAAAGCATGCTCAAGTATGTCATTCAACAAACGGTGTTCCAAGAACAGAACGATATAAAATCACAACGGTTGTAACAAAGCCATTAATGAATGTAGAATAGGTAAAATTTATGCTAAATTTTTTGAAAACTTATTATAAAGTCACAGACGAAAATAAGGAAATCTTACGTCAATTGATGATTGATGAAGATATTCGCAATTATGCTGGTGACCCGTAGATTTAGACTCTTATTTACAAGTAGGTCATGTTATTGGTAATGACGGCTATATTTCAAATAACAGTAAAGAAACCGGCTATTGGATTAAAACCAGCTACTTAACAGGTCGTCAATATCGAAAAGTCACAACTGATGTTGCACAATTGATGAAAGTAGACTAAATGAAAACTGAAGTTTTTTATAACGGCTGGTGCCGTATATCATTCATTAGATGGTAAATATATGGATACGTACACGATTATTAAAATGGCAAAAAACCAACCATTAATGACTATTGAATAGTTTCATGCACGAAAGTGCTTTTTTTTACGGTTTTGTCGTATTAATACAATAATACGTCTTGTATACACAAGACGAAATGGGGCTGAAGCCCCAAACCCCACTTATTTTCTGAAATATTGAAAGCACTATGAGGTTGAAATGATTATTGAAAGATATAAAAATGATTGTTTACCACGATTAGATAAAGATGAAATTGCTTATTATGTAGATGACACAAATTACGATATCATGCGCGATATTTTGAGAAATCATCTATATCATATTGATAAAGGTTATCAATATGTTCAATATAGCCAATTCTATGATGTTTACAAACAATATCTACCATTATATATGTATTTTTGTACTGATTCTGTAACATTTGACCATGCCGATGAAGATGCATATGCATGTGTAACTGATTATACGATTATTAAAATTCAAAAAGACGCACTTATGACCGTAGAATAGGGAGAAATATTATGATGCTTTATAGCTTTATTTTTATGTTGATTTTGATTGCACATTTTGGTTGTGAAGTATATATGGCAATTAAATATAAAACAAGTCGAATGAACTCATTATTCGAATCGGCTATTGATGTCGCACTTGTTATTTGCATATTGTTACAATTTAATGTTGACGTATGTGTTACAATTTGGTTTGTTACGGGTTTAATTACTAGTTTTGTAGATATAGACAGTCTGTTTAATCGAAAACAAATTAAAGATAATTAATCTGTAGATGATATCTGCAGTATAGGAAATGATGAGGTAGATGATGAAATTTCAAGTTAATGACAAAGTAGAAATGATTACTAATTGTAATCCATATTGGACAGTCGGTGATATTGGTCGAATTGTCAGAATTGATTCATATTTTGGTCCAGAGAGCGCACCATATTTAGTATGTTTCGAAGCAAATTGTAAAGATGCAGCTAGTTGTGGTCATAGTAATACCTGGTGGGCGAATGAAAGTTCAATTGAACGAGCATATCCATTAATGAAGGTAGAATAAATGAAATTTAAATTGAATGATAAAGTGAAGATGCGAACAGATAAACGATATTGGGATAAACGATATTGGGATAAAGGCGATATTGGTCGCATTGTCAAAATTGATTCATATTTTAATTCAGATTTTGGTTCTTACGGTGTGCTATACGAAGTGTGCTTTGATGTGAATTGCACAGATGCTTCTAGTTGTGAACACCATAATACACATTGGGCGAATGAACGTTCAATGGACCATGTACATCACCTAATGAAAGTAGAATAAATGAAATTTAAATTAAACGATACTGTGAGAATGTTAACATGCACTGAATGGTGGCAAAAAGGCGATATTGGTAAAATTGTGGATATTGACGATGACAATATACCATATTTAATTCGCTTTAATCACAAATGCACGGAAGCTACTTGCACACCAGATGATTGTGATAAAGACTATGTTTGGTGGTGGGCTAAAGAAGCCGATATTGAATTAGTACATTCGCTAATGAAGGTAGAATAAATGAAATTTAAATTGAATGACAACGTAAAAATGCTAACAGATACGCATTGGTGGAACAAAGGTGATACCGGTCAGATTGTGAGAATTGACGATGGCCCTGATATTAGGCCATATCTTGTTCTATTCGACTATGGGTATAAGTTAAACCCGGTTCGGTGGTGGGTCAAAGAAAACGAAATGGAATTGGTACGTTCGCTAATGAAGGTCGAATAAATGAAATTTAAATTGAATGACAAAGTCAAAATGCAAGCTAACACATTGTGGTGGCAACAAGGTGATGTTGGACGAATTGTTGATATTGATGAGGCTGATGATTCTCTACCATATGAAATTTGCCTAAATTCAAATTGTACCGCAGCTTGGCGTTGTACGTATGAAAACACACAGTGGGTAAAAGAATCTGATATTGAACTCGCACATCAACTAATGAAAGTGGAATAATATGTTTGAACTAAATAACAAAGTACAACTTACAGAAGACGTTAAATACTGGAAAACAGGTACAGTTGGGCGAATTATTGATATTGACAAACCTGCAATTCCAGGTGACTTTGCTCCATATTTAGTCTGTTTTTACCCAAACTGTATTTCCGCTATGGATTGCCATCATGAAGTCGTAAGATGGTTATGTAAAAGTCAAATTAAGCGTGTCGAAACAAATTATCTAATGAAAGTCGAATAAGATGTTTAAAGTAAATGATAAAGTTAAAATGCGAACAGAGTCACCGTGGTGGAACAAAGGTGATATTGGTCGTATAGTTGAAATTGATAATAGCCGTGTTCCGTATTACATTTACTTTCAACGTAAAGGTACTTGGTGGGCTGATGAAACCGATATCAGACCTATAAATAGTTTAATGGAAGTCGAATAAATATGTTTAAAGAAAATGATGACGTAAAGATGACAAAAGACACATCGTTATGGAGCAAAGGTGATATCGGTCGCATTATAATTGTTGACAAAAGCGACACTAATTTACCATATTATGTTTGTGCTCATCCAGATTGTGATGATGCTGAGACATGTGAACATTATGACTATCAGTTTTGGATGTCAAAGACAGACGTTGAAGCCATACATATGCTAATGAAAGTAGAATAACGATGTTTAAAATTAATGATAAAGTTAAAATGACCAGAAATGCATCACCGGCATCATTATGGCACAAAGGTGATATTGGTCGAATTATCGCGGTTGATGATTCGTTCATACCATATCTGGTTTGTGTGCATCCAAATTGTGAGGATGCTAAGAATTGCCAGCATTATAAAGACCAGTGGTGGCTGGAATCAAATGATATTGAAGCCATACATTGTCTAATGAAAGTCGAATAATATGTTTAAAATTAATGATAAAGTACAAATGACATGTGACGGTGCACCAGCATGGAAAACTGGTGATGTTGGTCGAATTGTTCACATCGATGACGACCTCATACCATATTTGATTTGTTTTGATTCAAATTGTCATGAAATGCATCACAACTCTAATGGCCATACGTTTTGGTCTTGTGAAGAATTCATCAAGTCCTACCCAAACCCATTAATGACTATTGAATAATATGAAAATAAATGATAAAGTTAAAATGTTAACAAATGAAGAACCTTTTTGGAAACAAGGTGATATTGGTCGAATAACATCGATTTATGTATCTGATGATGGTATTGTATATTTAATTTGCTTTGACAATGATTGCCATAACCGACATATCATGGACGATAAACATTCATATTGGGTACGTGAAAAATTTTTTGAATCACTACAAGCAACATTAATTAAAGTAGAATAGAAAGGTTAAATTAATAAGTATCAATTTTGTACAGCATGCTAACGCGCAATTGATGCTTGATAGGAAAATAAGAAATCGTATTTTTTACAGGTTTTTAAACGTCTTGTATACACAAGACGAAATGGGGAACGCTATCGCTTATCCCCAAACCCCATAAACGTTATGAAATACAAAAATATTGATGAAAGTATGAATAATATGGAAATTAATGATAAAGTCAAAATGAAACATAATGAGTATACATTGGAAGACGTATGTTGGAAAAAATCCGATATAGGACGTATCTCACGAATACTAGAACAAGGTACAGATATTTATTATTTAATTTGTTTTGACTCAAATTGCACAGAAAAGCATACTGGTAGTGGAGACCATACTTGGTGGGCTGAACCCGATGATTTTGAACTATATCAAAGGCATAATAAATTAATGAACGTAGAATAAAATGAAAATTAATGATAAAATCAAATGTGATGGAAATATTGGTCGTATCGTTGCAATAATGGACATGGGTGATGACACATGGTATTTAATTTGTTTTGACCAAAATTGCACCGAAATGCATAAAGCAAATGACCAACATACGTTTTGGGAACATCAATCTGAATGTGAACCATATCCAGCTAAGTTGTTAATGAAAGTAAATTAAAATGAAAGTAAATGACACCGTTAAAATGAATTGTGATTGTCACTTGTGGAAACGTGGTAGTATTGGTCGAATTGTGAAAATCAAGATTGAGTATGATACCGACATTTATTGTTTAATTTGTTTTGATAAAACTTGCACAGAAATGCATAATCGCAAAGGTCATGCTTTTTGGGCACATCCATCAGAATTTGAACTCTACATACCAAATATGTTTATGAAAGTTGAATGAGATGAAAATTAAATGTAATGATAAAGTGATAATGCTAGACGATTCAAAATGGTGGCATAAAGGCGATATTGGTCGAATTATTAAAATCAATAGTCAAGGTTCGCATCTAATTTGTTTCGACAGAAACTGCACACAAGAGCATGACTATGCTGATGGCCACGCTTGGTGGGCAAACGAAAGGCACTTCGAACCCTACCGATTAAATAGGTTAATGAAGGTAGAATAAATGAAATTTAAATGTAATGATAAAGTGAAAATGCTAGACGATTCAAAATGGTGGGATAAAGGTGATATTGGTAGAATAGTTAGAATAGATTGGGACGATTCATATCTAATTTGTTTCGACCATAACTGCACACGAGAGCATGACTATGCTGGCGACCATGCTTGGTGGGCAAACAAAAACCACTTTGAACCCCACAGACCAAATATGTTAATGAAAGTTGAATAAAATGACATTGAAACTAAATGACAAAGTGAAAATGCTCAAAGACACTGAATGGTGGCATAAAAGCGATATTGGTAGAATAGTTAGAATAGATTGGGACGATTCTTATCTAATTTGTTTCGATAAGAACTGCACGCAAGAGCATAACTATGCGAATGGCCACACTTGGTGGGCATACAAAAACCACTTTGAACTCTACAGACCAAATATGTTTATGAAAGTTGAATGAGATGAAAATTAAAGTGAATGATAACGTGAAAATGCTCTCAGACACTGAATGGTGGGATAAAGATGATATCGGTCGAATTATTCGAAAAGACCATGGGGATTCTTATTTAATTTGTTTCAACGAAGTCTGTACAAAAGACCATGACCGTGATTATGGTAACCATTGGTTTGCTAGTCAAGAAGATTTTGAACTCTATAGACCAAATAGGCTAATGAAAGTTGAATAGTATGGAAATTAATGATAACGTAAAAATGCTCACAGACTCAGATTGGTGGACTAAAGGTGATATTGGTCGACTCGTAGAAATTTCATATAATAGACAGGCTAGAGCCTTATATCTTATTTGTTTTGATTCAAACTGCCATAAAATGCATGAGAAGAATGGCGGACATACTTGGTATGCCAAACCTGATATGTGTAAATTATACAGGCCAAATAGACTGATGAAAGTGGAATAAATATGAAAGTTAATGACATTGTAACGATGCAGTACCAAACATTATGGTGGAATAAAGGTGCTGTTGGTCATATTGTACGAATTGACCATGATACACAGGGGGAACCTATATATCTTATTTGTTTTGATTCAAGCTGTCATCGAATGGATAATTGTCGTGGTCTTAATGACCATTGCTTTTGGGCTGGAAAATATGACGTAAAGCTATATAGACAAAATAAATTGATTAAAGTCGAATAATATGAAATTAAATGACAAAATTCAAACATTAAAAAAATCACGTTGGTGGGATAAAGGCGATGTTGGTCGAATCGTACATAAAACATACGATAGCTATGATAGAGTTGTATATCTTGTTTGTTTTGATTCAACATGTCATAAAATGCATGACCACAATGGTGGACATGTATAGTATGTCAGACCTGTCGAATGTGAGCTATATAGACCAAATCGGCTAATGAAAGTAGAATAAGATGACATTTAAATTAAATGACACCGTAACGATGCTCCACCAAACATACTGGTGGAATAAAGGTGACATTGGTCGTATCGTAAAACTTGACCATAATACACAAGGCGAACCAATATATCTTATTTGTTTTGATACAAGCTGTCATCAAATGCATGAATATAGTGACTTTCATGAGCATTGTTATTGGACTGGAAAAAATGATTTAAAGCTACGTAGACAAAATAAATTAATGAAAGTTGAATAATGTTTTGATTTAACAGGCCATAAAATGCATGAGAGTAACTGTCCAGTAATAGTGGACATGCATGGATATCAGACCTAATGCCTGTACATTATATCGACTAATATACTAATGAAAGTAGAATACTATGGAAATAAATGATAAAATTAAGATGATGAACGATACACCACATTGGAGAAAAGGTGATATTGGGCGTGTTGTGGACATCTATAAGCCATATTATCTTATTTGCTTTGATTCTAATTGCCATAAACTACATTCACTTTCAAATGAGCACACTTGGTGGGCGAGACCTAATGAAATTGGAAAATATCCTACTCAGAAACGATTAATGGAAGTTGAATAATATGAAATTAAATAACAGAGTAAAAATGAAAGAAAACTCACCCTGGTGGAAAAAAGGCGATATTGGGCGTATCGTCGAAATTAACCGCAAAGGTGATGCTGAATGCTATTTGATTTGCTTTGACGCAACATGTCATCAAATGCATAATGATAATGGTGGTCATACTTGGTATGCGTCTGACGAAGAAATCGAACAATATAATCCATTGATGAAAATCGAATAACAGATTTGAGAGGTTATATTATGGAACAATTACAAAAACAAATTATTGACTTGACAGAACAACTTGAACAATTATCATTATCTGAATATAAAGAAGTATCGATAGCATTTAAACGCATGAGAGGTTTATTATGACAATTTTATTAGCAATCTTACTATATATTTACTTCGGTATGAACACATTGGCACATACTGCTATTCTTTTCTTTTCAAAACTGAACCAGACACGAAATATTATCCTGGCTGCATGTAGCGTAGCTATGATTATTCGTTTGATGCTTGGAACACATCCATTATTTGTCTTTGGAATTTGGCTTGCTATTTATTTACCAATTAAATGGTTGTGGCATGAAAAAGAATATTCAGATGTTGATTGGCACAAATATGACTAAATTGGACTTCGTTAAACATTGATATCTTATCACGGAAGAAAATTATGATGAACTATGTAACTTGCTATATAAGCAGAAACCCACATGGGCGTTATATCCGACCATACCTATCACGCCCAGTCAATGGCAAGTCAAGCCTGGTATGATATTGGGAAATGATATTAATGAAAATCCAAATCAATCTGATTATTGGTGGGATTATGACTCTATACCACATGAATTAAAATCAAAAGTTACTTACTACAAAATTAAGTAATGGAATTGAATTAGAATTAATGAAAGTAGAATAATATGAATAATAAACAATTACAATTAGCATTGGAAATTGCTACTATGGCTCATAAAAATGTCACACGTCGTAATGGTGACCCCTATATTTTTCATGCTTGTCGAGTAGCTAACAATGCACATTATATTAAAACAAAACTTCAAAAAACGGCTGGATTACTCCATGACGTCATGGAAGATACCCCATATGATGCAAATTTCCTAATTCAACAAGGTATTGGTATGGAAGTTATCAATGTTCTCAACTTGTTGACACATGATAAAGAACATGATTCCTATGACGCATATATTGATAAAATTTGTACAAATCCAGATGCAATGGTAGTGAAATTATCAGACTTGGAAGATAATTTAGACCAAGGGACATTAAAAGAAATTACCGACCGTGATTGTGAACGTTTTGTTACATATCAACAAGCTCGAGTGAAAATTTTAGCGACCTTAGCTCAACATTATCCGGAGTTGTTTAAAGAAATTATGACGACTAAATAAATCGTCTTTTTTTTACGGGTTTTTAGACGTCTTGTATACATAAGACGAAATGGGGCTTAAGCCCCAAACCCCATTTATTTTATGAAATATGAAAGGAAAAGGTCAGATATGAAAATTGGTGACTATGGCTACATCGTCAGTATTGTGGGAAAAAGGTCAAGTTTGTGAAGTTGTAGAGTTTAGCTGTAATGAGACTAAGCCATATTATATTAAGGTACCTATGGACAATGGTGACGAGTGTTTTATGAAGCCACGTATACCAGATGGTTATCGAACTCACTATGCGTCTTATATGCAGGCTGGAGCTGATGAGTTGAACGTATTGCTTCAAAAGATGACGTTTTAAATTATAAAGAATTTGAAAAAAGGCTCATTAGTAAATGATATCTATTGACTGATAATTGAGGTTTATTATGAAAATGTTAGAAATCGGCACAAAAGTGAGAATGATGACGACTATGGGTTGGTGGACAAAAGGTGATATTGGTCACATCACTCACATAAAAGATAGTGGCTATATTATTTGTTTTGATTCAACATGTAAGATAAAACATACAACAACAGGTGGACACGCTTGGTGGGCAACACCGTCGAGTTTTGAACCAATTGAATTCCCAAAGAAATTGATGTATATTGACTGATTGGAGATTGTATGGAAAAGCTTAAGATTGGTACAATCATTGAAATAACTAATGATACTGGTGATGTACACTGGCATAAGGGTGAGATTGGTCGCATTGTAGATAAGATGCCAGGTGGTATATATCTTATTTGTTTTGATGAAAATTGCACGAACACTCATCGTAAAGCCGGCGGGCATACCTGGTGGGTCGCCGATTGCCGATTTAAACCAATTCAACTAAAGAAATTGATGACGGTTGATTGAGGTGAATTTATGAAAATTGGTGAGACTGTGAAAATGACAACCACTAATGGAATCTGGTGTGATGGTGCACTCGGTAGAATTGTGGCCAAACAAGGTTGTGGATATATTATTTGTTTTGATACAGCATGTCATCAGGTATACAAACCATGTAACCATGGTTTATGGGCACTGCCGTCGAGCTTTGAACCAATTAATTCACCAAAGAAACTTATGGTTGTTGACTAATAGGTTTTCATAGCATCTGACTAACGTACAGATAGAGACTGATTATAAAAATGTTAGAAATAAACACGAAAGTAAAAATGATGACAAATAATCACTCATCATGGAATAAAGGAGATACCGGTCGCATCTCTAACATCATGCATGACGGTTATATTATTTGTTTTGATTCATTATGTCATATCAGACATTCAATAACAGGAGGACACGCGTGGTGGGCATTGCCGTCTAGTGTTGAACCCATTGAATTACCAACGAAATTGATGACTGTCGAATAGACGTCTTGTATACACAAGACGAAATGGGGCCTAAGCCCCCAAACCCCATTTATTTTTTGAAAAATTAAACATGTGAGGCTTATTATGAAACTTATTGAAACTTATAAAAAAGTTATTGAATATCAATTGCATTATACATTGATGGGAACAGAACAATTTGCAGAAGTTGGAAATCTTGACCGTATTCGTTTGTTTATTTTCCCTGAATTGGATAAACTTGAAATTGGTAAAGAAATTCCAGCAAATTTGAAAAAATTGTCAAATGGTTACATGGTAAATTTAAGTTACACATTTGCTACTAAATTTTATCCATTGTATCTTAAAGTAAATAACGGTATTTTGGAAGCTGTAACGACTGATTTTGAAGATTTGAAATCGGATAAATCTGAGACAGAAGCTGTCGGCTACCATACATATATGGACTAATCAAGAGAATTGTCTGAATATTCAGATAATTTAGGAAAAGTACACGCAAACATAGACAATTATGGAGAAAATCATGACAAATTATACATACACAGATTACACAAAATTTATTGCAGAACTTACTGTAGCAAGCAACAAAACATTTGATATGAAAGCCGTTGCAAATATTCTTTACAATGTACACGGTATTAAAGAAGAAATCGGTGTATCACGTTATTATTCAGGAGACAAATCTCCATTTTTGAACGTTTTCTTGACTAAATACGGAACCTTCAAATTTGTTTCAAACTTTAAAAATGAAAACGAATTTAATGACGCAACGGAATCTTATTACAATCAATACTTCCAAGAGTTTGAAGAAATGGTGATGCGTCCATTTTATGCTAACGGCACTATTCAACCGCTTAGTATTGACCGCATTGCTACTGACATTGTTGGTGTCATTAGCCGTGCTGATAATTATAAACTTAGCAAATTTAAACTTGGTAACAAGGACTGTCAAGGTTATTGCCTTACAGATTACTTTGTTCCACTTAAAAAAGCAAAGGTTTTGTCAGTTACAAAGGTTAAAGGAACTCGTAATTATAAAGTTCGTTTCCGTGTGACTAACAAAGTATTTGTAATGAAATACAATGCAACTGCTAACTCAAACGACGACTGTATTTTCAAGGATTCAGTTAAAGAACGCGTTGCAAATGGTGAAGAGTACCCAACGGTTTTAGCTGACGAAATTCTTGAATACATCAATACACTTACATTAATTCGCGAAGAGATTGTGCCTGAACTCAAAGCAACAATTGATGTTATGGCTGGCAGCAAAAATAGTGATTTAGCAGAAAAAATGCTTGAATCACTCAAAGAATATGTCGCTAACCCAATGTCAATTGTAGGTCCAATTATGTATCCAGAAAATGATACTTGGACAGCTCATGTCAAAGCCAATGATAATGGCAAACCTTATGTAGCTTATGACCGTTTCACTGGCAAAATGGAAGTTCACAATGTTGACAAATCAAATGAAACTATTGATTACTCAGTTGAAAGTGTTATCAATTATGCTGACAACTACCTTAAAAACAAATAAGCTATCTTAGCTTATTTTAAAAAGGTTTACTTTTATTGTAAATAATATAATAAATATATAGTTAAAGAAAGGCATGGACTAATGGTAACATTTAATAAACAAACGTTTAATGACAAAGAATACAATGTTTATGACAATGCGAACTTTTCAATTATTGTCGACCGCTATTGCAATGCAGCTTGTACTTTTTGTGTGGAAGACTTAAGAAATCAATCAAAACTCAAAAAATCATTGCGATATGACCAATTTATTCCAAATGTCGAAAAAGCTTTGAGTAAAATGCGTGCGTTGAATACAAGTATTTCACTTACTGGTGGTGAACCTACGGCAAGCGCAGCCTTCGTTGATTTAGTTAAACTTATTGACAAATATGATTTCCGTAAAAAAGTAGTTACAACTAATGGGTCTTATCTCACGGCAAGAGACTTCCGTATCTTAGACGCTTTAATCGATGCTAATTGGGACCACTTAAATATCTCAAAAACCCATTATGACGAATCAGTTAATAATAAATTGATGCAATACAAAACGGGTTACTTCTCAAATGATATGTTGAAACAAGTTGTTGAACATATCAAAGAACGTGAATCAAAACTTCGTATCAGATTGTCTTGCGTACTTACAAAAGAAACTGTCAAATCACTCGACGACATCAAAAAGTATGCTGATACGTATATTGCTTGTGGTGTTGACAACATGGTCTTTCGTGAACTCATGAAAACTGACGTTGATACCATTACAAACTCTGACCGCAAATCATTTTATGAAACATCGTATGTTGACATGACCCCAATTTTAACTGAAATCGCAAATGACCCAGAGTTCAATCTCATCAATACGGTCAATGGTTATTATTATAATGTTTGGGTTTACAACTATAAAGGTGCAGACCTTTGTTTTGAACAAGCTGACCTACGAAAAATGCCTGAGAAAAAAGATGACGAGATTTACGAATTTGTCTTGCATGAATCAGGTAAATTATGTGGCTCTTGGGACGATTCAGACGACTGTCTATTAAACATTTTGGGGGATGAAAATGAGTAAGTTTAGATATGACATCAATGCACAAAACGTTTGTACTATCTTAGTAACAAACGAATGTAATATTAAATGCGAATTTTGTGTCGCGGAAAATTTCGTGACAAAAGATGGCGATTTTTTAAATCTTGACGACCTGGACAAACAAATTCCAATTATGGCTGAAAAAGGTGCTAAATTTATCACACTGTCAGGTGGTGAACCATCACTGTCGCCCGACCTTCACAAAATCACACATAAACTTTATGAATCAGGGTTATTTGACGGTATTTGTATCATCACAAATTTCACTCATCCAGAAAATCTTGTCAAATGTGTCGACGACTTAAGCTTTATTCGTGTATCGCTCGGCGTTTATAAAAATAAATTTACGCTTAATAAAATCAATAAGTTTGTCGAAGAAAATCCAACAGCTCAAGTACGCGTACAAGTGCTTTTGTCAAATCTTAAAAATGGCTTTTCAAAAATCGAAGACCTCAACTGGCTCAGGGAACACCTCGACAACCGTGTTACCATTGCCTGTTCAACATTACGTCTTGCCAATGATTGGTGCATCGAACATCAAGCTGACGAAGATTATTGGCGAGCTCAAGGCGACGAAACCGTAACAAATCGCTGTATCATTACACTTAATGATGGAACTGATATTGTTTTGCGTACAGCTTCAGTTGATATTACAGGTGATGACCCTGTTGAAGAAGAAATGGTTATGTCTTGGGACGGGTCATTACATAGAGGTTTTAAAGAAATTGGTTATAAATTAAAATCATAAAAGGTAAACTATGAAAACACAAAATTTTAATCTATCAAAGCGACCATTATTGCTATATGATAAAGTTGCTTATTTAGTTGATTATAAAAATGTTGAATTATATCGTCAATATGTAGAAAAATATTGTAGCGAACTAGAACTGACATGGTTTGATGCTGAGATTATGTCCGAAATTGACGGTAACGAATTCATTTTATATTTTGTTGAACGGGGATTCCTATACGACGGTAATCACAAAAACACGGAAGCATATACAGAACATTTTACGATTTACTACGTAACTAATACGTTAATAAATGTAGAATAAAAGACGTTTAACGTCTTTAGGAAAATATAGTTAGTAAACTTCATTTAGATATAACTAATAATGATTGGATAAATATGATAAAGAAGACAACAATTGATATTTTAAAAAAAGGCGTAAACTCCAAGTATGAAGGTTATTGCTATCGTGTAACAGCTGAAAATTATAAATTTTGGGATGATTACACTGACCATTGCTTAGCAATAGAAATTATTAAAAATAAACATAACTGTAATGGTTTTTTATTTTTCCATGGCCTACAAGATAGTGAGATTACGCAATTATCTGTTGAGATGGAATATAATCTAAATTATTGTGAAAAAAATAATTTACAAGTAATATTGGTTCAAAACAATGTATTGATGGACGTAGAATAAGCTTTCAAACGTCTTGTATACACAATAAGTGAAACAATCTCATTGGTGAGCACGTGTCGAATATTACAGTTGAGTTTTAATAACAATGGGAATTGCATGAATATTCAGACAATTTGTGATACAGCGGGAAACCGCTTTTTTTACGGGTTTTTAGACGTCTTGTATACACAAGACGAAATGGGGCTTAAGCCCCAAACCCCATTTATTTTTTGAAAATTAAAAATTACTACTGAATTAGGGAGAAATCACATGCTTGATTTTGTTAAAAATTGTTATGAAGTAACAGAAGAAAACAAGGCTCGTTTACGTCAATTGATGGAACATGAAGATATCCGTTATTATAACGGCGATGAACTTGAGTTAGATATTCTACTAAAGGTTGGACATGTGCTTGGGAATAATGATTACAAACAAAATCCAAAACAAACTGGATATTGGGAATCCAAAGATTACGTCCCAACTGTTTATTTGAAACACTTAGTCACTGAGATTAACTAAGGTCTCAACTTCGTAAACTTGACAAATCGTCTAAAATATGGTATAATAGATTTGATACCCTAAATTTTTCAATAAGAAATGGAGTAAAAAATATGTCACTTGTAAACTTTGTAAAATCAATTTTTGGAGCACAATATAAACTTTTTAAAGTGCACGAAGGTAAAAATGTAGAACAATTGTCTATTACTTTCAATAAAGCTTTTGGGCATATTGAACGTGCAATCCCATCATTCAATTATCATATCAAAGATGAAGACCTTGAAACGCGTCAATTCCTTGAAGCGTTGAACTCAAAACTAAGCACGTTGCCATTGACTCAAACTAAAACATGGCTCGATAACAAAATTGTTCGTACCGCTAATGTTTTGAACGACTCAATCGTTGTTGGGGCTTTGTTCTCAGGTTATCAATATCATATCAATGTGAAAACGGGACTTCTTCAAGTATCTGTTGTTGATGATGAAGAAAATTTGGTAGACCAAACAAAACAACTTGATGCAAGTGCTTATCAAGTACAAGACCTTGGTATCAAACCGCTCAAAACAACTGATGCAAAACGTCTTTACGTTGAAATTATTACCGATGTTAATAATATGTTCAATTTGCTTAATGATATCAAAAAAGCTGAACATGTGATTAATGACTTATATATCGGTCGTAAAAAAGATTAAAATCACTATTCGTGATTTTTTTTGTCTAAAATTTATATACATAAATTTTAATATGGGACTCACGTCCCAAACCCTATACATTTTCTGAATTACTAAAATTGAAAGGTGCATCATTGTATGAAATTGAAAATTAAAGAAACAGCTTGGTTGGGCGACCCAGACGTTGGCGGCGAATTGTCAATCAAAACTAATGGGCGAATCTTTGATATCGAAATTATTAAAGAAAAAATGAGCTTCCAAGGTATGGATTTTGGTATTCGTCCAGCTATTTTCAAAGCCACAACAACCTCAGCTGACGATTTTAAATCATGGGAACAACTTGGTGAAATTGGGGTTGATACAGGTCTCGCGGGAATCTGGGACAATGATGCACCTGATGAGTCTGAATGGTCTAATCCTGAAGCGGACGTATATGTATCGAATCAACATGACGATGTTATTGATGGCATTATCATGACGTCAGGTCTCGGTGACGGTACGTATCCTGTGTATGTGAAAAAAGAAAATGATGAAATTACAGATTTTGTAATTGATTTTCGTGACTAAATCACAATATGTGATTGTCTAGGAATAATGAAAGGTAGAATTTTATGGCAACTGTAAAATATTTTTTGGATACAAATGACCAAGTAACTAATGTATTAATGATTGTAGAATAAAAAGACGTTATACGTCTATAGGAAACTTACACTATCAATGATGAAAGACTATTAATTATGATAACAAAAAAATTTGATATTACACAAGAACCATTATTAGATATTGATAAGGCAGCTTATTTAGTTGATTCTAAAAATGTTGAGATACATAGGCAGTATGTAGAAAAATATTATAGTAACCACGATTTGAATTGGTTTGATGAGTATTTTATGGAACCAATACGTAACAATAAATGCCGTAAACTAATGTTATATTATAGTGATGGATACATTAGATTAACCAATGATATCCCATCAGCAGAACTGTATACTATTTATTATATAAATAATAATGCGTTAATGATAGTAGAATAAAAAGACAGTCATGTCTTTAGGAAACTTACTTTTAAAACTATAAAGGCTATAACTATGATAACACAAAAATTTGATATTTCGAAAAAACCATTAATGGTAAGTGATAACACAGCATATTTCGTCGATAGTAGAAATGTTCATTTACATAGACAATATGTGAAAATGTATTACGGTAATCATGAATTGAACTGGTTTGATAAAATGGCTATGACGAGAATAAATAGCAATAAAAGTTGTAAACTAATTTTCTATTATCACAAAGACTCTATTGGATTCGACGACATTAGCCTAAACCCGAATACAAAAGTATTAAAAGCATTTCGTAATAATTTTACGATTTATTATATAACCAATAATGCGTTAATAACAGTAGAATAAAAGACGTTATACGTTTTTAGGACATTTTTTGAGAACGGAATTACTATGATAACACAAAAATTTGATATTTCAAAAAAACCATTATTAGAAAATGATAAGGTTGCTTATTTAGTTGATTCTAGAAATGTTGAAATGCATAGGCAGTACGTAGAAAAGTATTATGGTAATCATGAAGTGAACTGGTTTGATGCAAATGTTATGAGAGAAATAAGTAACAATAAAAGCATGAAACTAATTTTCTATTATAAGCCAGACGCTATTGCAATAAACTATAATATAAAATCATCTAGAGCCTATCATAACGATTATACTATTTATTATGTAATTAATGCATTAATGATAGTAGAATAAAAGACGTTTAACGTCTTTAGGAGACTTACGTTTTCAGAATGGAATTACTATGAGAATACAAAAATTTGATATCTTAAACAAACCATTATTAGATGATGATAAAGTTGCTTATTTAGTTGATGATAAAAATGTTGAACAGCATAGACAATATGTGGAAAAATATTATGGCAATCGTGAACTGAATTGGTTTGATAAGCAGTTTATGGAACCAATATGTAATGATAAAAGCATAAAACTATTTTTATATTATTATCAAGACGCTATTGGAATAGTTTATAATATAGAGACATCTCTAGCAAATTATGAACATTATACTATTTATTATGTAACCAATGCATTAATAACGGTAGAATAAAAGACATTTAACGTCTTTCGGAAACGTACACAACAGATAAAACACTATTGAGAAAATATGAAAAAACAACAATTTAATCTTTCAAAAAAACCATTATTAGACGATGATTATACGGCTTATTTAGTTGATGTTAGAAATGTTGAATTACATAGAAACTATGTGGAAAAGTATTATGGTAAGCACGAATTGAATTGGTTTGATGACGTTGTGCTGAAAGAAATACGTAACCATAAACGTATGAGATTAATTTTCTATTATAAGCACAGCTCTATTGGAGTCGATTATAACATAAAATCATGTCGAGCATATCGTGACAATTTTACGATTTACTATATAACTAATAATGCGTTAATAACTGTAGAATAAAAAGACGTTTAACGTCTTTAGGAAACTCACTTTTAAAACTATAAAGGCTATAACTATGATAAACCAAAAATTTGATATTTTAAACAAACCAGTATTATCATGTTATAATGCGGCTTATTTAGTCGATTATAAAAATGTTGAATTACATCGTCAGTATGTGGCAAAGTATTATAGTAGCCATGACTTACATTGGTTTGATGCGACGATTAAAGGGCCAATCTTTAATGATAAACGCTGTAAACTATTATTATATTATAACAAAAGATATATTGGAGTCGGCGACAGGAACTTATTATCTACAGCATCTCGTTCTCGTTTGACGATTTACTATATAACAAATGTATTAATGACTGTCGAATAAAAGACATTTAACGTCATTAGGAAATATTTTCAGCTATGAAAGGTTATTCAGACACTATGATAAAACAAAAGTTTGATATTTCAAAAAAACCATTATTAATATAGTTCTAAATAAGAATATATTTTATAGTAAAATATAGTATTTTCTTATCGATGAGGATTTTCAAAATAGTTTGAAAATAGAGTAGGCCTATAAACTACCCTTTGCAAGGGACTCTTCATATGTCATTAAGCCATTATCATGACAATAACGACGATAACATTCTTCAGAGGCCTCTTGAACCTGACATCTAACAGTACGGCTAGTACTGCGTTTTGCATATACTGGAAACTCCAACATCAGAGAACGTCTCTGATTGATAACTCGCCCAGCATTTACGTCAGCATTACACGAAAAATGGCAATGCTGACATACAAAATCTTTTTGTGTTTTACGGTTTTCTTTAGACACATAGTGACAACGTGAACATTCTTGACTTGTATATGCCGGATTAACAGCAATAATCTGAATACCATATTGTTCTTCTAAACGTGTCAATTTAGCTTTAACAACAGAACGATAGGTGCGGCTAATCAAGCGATTCATTTGCTTAGACATCCCCGCGGCTCTAAAATCAAGGTGTTCAACTGCAAAAACACCAACGTTCTTTTTAGCTAATT
>ERZ773037.209-NODE-209-length-32052-cov-40.786292_pt1 | contig 32052 bp, 49 predicted proteins | sample MGYA00511466_ERZ773037 | MGnify/ENA primary metagenome ERZ773037 (study PRJEB29015, sample SAMEA2738146) | human oral metagenome | biome: human oral; feature: human-associated habitat; material: saliva | place: China | collected 2202 ... | reverse complement strand
GAGCCCGGCGCCCATCACCCACGGCGCACTGCCGATCACTATCGCCGCTCTGCGTGACGACGCCCGGGCGCTCACTGCCGCCGCCGTGGCGGACTCCCTCACGGCCTGCCACCCTGACGCTGCGTCCTACGCCACGACGGATGCGTGGCCGGAGATCACTATCTACGCCCGGGACTGCACTACCGTCCTGGCCAGTGTCAACTACTCCCAGGACCACGACGACGCCGTGGTGCTCACCGGCCCGGACGGACGGGAGTACCTCATCTGGACGGGCGACCGCGAGCCAGTCGACTGGCGCGATGAGGACGATATCGTCAGGCCCGTCTGCGACGCCGTGCGCGCCGCGCTGGACGCCGACGCCGACTGATAACCCCGCCCGACCTCTACTATCAGCCCGGCCGTCTAGAGCGGAGGACGCAGCGCGGTTCGATCCCGCGCCCGGGCGCGATGCGCGCAAAAGGCTCGCACATTCGAAGAGAGGAACCGAAAATGAGCGTTGACGACTACAAGTACGGTATCACCCATGATCCTATCTGTGAGGGGTACTCCACTGGGTACCCGCTCTACAAGATGGCTACTGCGCTGGGTATGTCCTGGCGCGATCTGGGGCACTATCTGTGCCCCGGGTATTACCGGGAGAGTGATGACCCTATCACTAGCCCGCACATGGATATCTGTGAGGAACTGGCGGCCGAGCAGGGCGTGACCATCCCCGCCCTTGACCCGCTGCCCGACTGGGCCGTCGGCATGCGCTGATAGCCGCAACCGAAGAGAGAGAGAGAGAGAGAGAGAGAGAACCAAAAATGAAGATTCGTGACGCCGCCCCGCTGGCGGCCGCACTCGTTTTCGCCGGTGCCCTCGGTACCGGCATCATCGCCCTGATCGCGAGCGGGGAGCCCGCGCCCGCACCGGGCCCAGAGGCCGTCGTCACGACGACGACGACGCAGGAACCGGAGCACATGGCGCCCCGGTGTTTTGAGTCCTCAGCAGCAGGCGCTGAGGACTGCGCCTGGGTGCCCGTTGCGGCTTGTCTCACCGATGAGACGGGAGACGAGGCCGTCCCCGACGGCTATGACGGTTGCTTCTGGGACGCCGAGTCCCGCGGCAACCGTGAGGGCGCTTCCTACGTTTACTGGCGCCTTAACCGGGGCTGATGAGCCCCGCCCCGGGAGAGAGGATCGCCGCGGCTCGCTGCCGCCCCGGGGCGCGAAGTCCGGAACCCTCTGGGCTTTTGAAGAGAGGAACAACCATGACCGTGCGCTACATCAACCTGACGCCCCACGCGATCTACGTCAAGGCGCTGGACGGGGAGTACATCACCATCCTGCCCGACGCCGAGGGTCCCGCCCGGGTCGTCTATGACCGCCTGCCCCCCGAGCAGGTCACTATCGGCGGTAGTGAGGTTGCCGTCGCGGTCGCCGGTCCCGTGAAGGAGATCATCGGACTCCCCGACCCTCAGCCCGACATCGTCTTCATCGTCGCCAAGGCCGTGGCCGACGCCGCCCCGGCTCACCGTGGCGATTTGATGAGCCCCGGCAGGCTCATCCGGGACGCCGATGGCAAGGTGATCGGCTGCGACGGGCTGACCCGCCGCGCCTGAAAACCGACCCGAGGCGGGACGAAATTCCAATACTCGCCCGCCCAACCCATTAGCCCCGGGAGGAGGACTCCCGCCCGTCCGCCACGGGCCCGGGGCGCGATTGTCGTGCCATTCCGCACGGCAGAAGAGGAAGAGGGAAAGGAAAGCATTGAGCACGAACGAAACGCTCGTAGAGGAGATCAATCGGTTCATCCGAGCCACCGTGAAGTTCGGCCGGAAGGAAATCGTCCCCTTCGGGGGTTGGCTTTACCGCCTGTCCGATGAGGACTTCAAGGCGGCGGGCGACCTTATTTTCCGCACGGCCCGCACGGGGCGTCGGACCGGGGATTGGGACCCGCTCCCGGGCTTAGGTTATTGGTGCCGCGAATTCCAAGCCGAGTACAAGGCGGTGCAAGACCAACGCCGTAGACGTCCCCGTCAGCGGGAGGAAGCGCCGTCATCCTATAACCCGGAACTCTGTGAGGCGATAGATTCTTTCGCCAAGCGGCAGACCGTAACCGGTGACGACGCCGTGCGGGAGTACGCCGATTGGCTGGCAGGCCTCACCGACGCCGATTTCAAGGCTGTCGGCAACATCATCTTCGAGGTCTCCAAAGCGGCCAAAAAGACGGGGGATTGGGTCCGACTGCCCCACCTGCGTTATTGTGATTGGACGTTTAGGAAGACCTATCGCTTCATCCAGTTGCGCCGCCCGCGCCGCTGAACAGACCACATACCGACCCACACATACACACACAGGAAGGAAGCAACAATGACAGCCAAGACCGGATACGAGGCGTGGCGGGAGCGGAATCCCGCCCTACCATTCCCCGACGATTTCCAGACGCTGACCGACGGCAGCACTAGGGCGATCTGGCGCGACTTGGAGCGGGGCTGGTACTCGCTCTACGCCGACTTCACGTGGGACGCCGACGGGAATCCCGTGAACGGCCAGATGGACGAAGAGTCCATCGGGCAGCCGGATTACTACAGTCGGAACCTGACTCTCCTCAATGAGGACGCACTCACACAGACGCTCGCCCACTACGCCTGACAGGAGAAGAGAGCATGAACAACAGCACCACTGTCGACCCGTCCCGTTGGGACGAAGTCGGACTGCTCCTGGACGGCGGGATTCTGCGCCCCTACGCCGAGCTCAAGTATATGCCTTACTACGCCCCGCCCGGGTTCTACGCGGATGAGCAGGTCCTGGCTTTCCAGCCCGGCTGGGACGGGCAGGATGGCGGGGACGCCGTACACTGGTACGGTCCCAACTGGCCCACTGTCACCGAAGTCCGGGAGAGGATCGCCTCTCTGCTGATCTCGTCCTGGCTCGTCCAGGACCGGGACGACGCGGGACGGTTCTTCCTCGGCGACGAGCCGGGTTCCCTTGAGACGCCGTGGGGGACGGTCCCCGCCCGGGTCATCTTCGCCCCTCGCAAGGGCAACGACATGCCGTGGGAGAACCTGAACGCGGTCCTGGCCGATGTCGATGCGGCCCTTGAGGCCGGGGCCCCGCCTTGTGGCGGGTTTGTTGACTGGCGGCTGCGCAACTCCGTGCCCGCGCGCACCAAGATGGAGTTCCACCTGAACCCCGACGGCGCGCTCGTCGCCGTGTTCCGCTTCTGGCGGGACGCGAGTTACGACGTCCCCGTGTTCCTGTGGAACGCGGACGGCACGCCACGTAATGGCGAGGTCGAGGAGTACGAGCCCGGCGGGGCGGTGGGGCTCTACGAGTCCTACCCGCTCAGGAACGAGGCCGACCTTGAGGCCTTCCTGGCCCTCGCCGCGCGCTGAAAAACCGAGCCGGTGCGGGACGAGATTTTGATACTCGCCCGCACCGGCGCTCAGGAGAGAGAGAGAGAACCATGAACGACTACACCACGAACGCCGGGTACGCCGATTGGCACGCCCGCAACTGGCGCGATATCCCCTCCGAGACCTACAGGGGATCCGTCCCGGCCTCCGCGGGAGGACTTGAGATCCTGTGGAGGGTCTCCAATGAGGACGCCGGGCGGGACACGGACATCTCGTTCATCTGGAACGCTGACGGAAGTCAGCGCGGGGGATCGTATCGGATTGTCGACCGGGTCACTGACGAGACCCTCGACTACGGTCCCATCAGGGATGCGGATGTCCTCATCCACGTCCTTCAGGACGCCATCACCAACGCCGCCTGAGAGCGGCCGCTCCTGTCGAACAGGCCGCGTAGCGGGTTCGAGCCCCGCCGGGAGCACGACATAAACGGAGAGAGGAGAACAATGACCGAAGAGCAACTCTGGACTAAGGTCTTCGCCCACATCCCCCGGCCCTTTAAGGACCACATCGGACTGTGCAAGAACGCCGTGCTCCTGCGCCGGGGGCGAGTGGTGACGCTCCTGGCCGAGGTCGAGCGGAAGCGGGGCGGTATTCTTCTGAGTCGGTCTCCGTTCCGACCGATCCGTCTCGGCGAGGGCACAACGGAGAGGACCGCCCACTTGATCACCGACGCCGCCTTCGAGGTGGTCCGGGACTCCCTGGCGCTGCCCGCTGTGCCGCCGTTGGTCTTGGACTTGGGGCGGGAGTACATCGAGTGGGAGCCGACGGGGGAGAAGATGGCCTTCCTCGAAGGTTTCGCGGACGTCGATGACCTGAAGCGGTACCTGTACCAGATCATCGGCTTCAGGTACCGGGTCTCCCTCGCCGACGCCCTGCGCGAGGCCCTCAAGATACAGGGGAGCGTGACAGTCGTCTGGGGCGCCGAGGAGATCCTCGTCAAGCGCCGAGACCGCACCGTGGCGATCTGCGACGGTGAGCCCGCGGCCGTGATCATTCTGCGCGGCGGACGGTATGGAGCGGGACGCACCGTCATCAGTGCGGACTATGGTGTTCTGCCCGACCGGGACGTCATCACCCCGGCGGTGTCGTTCCTCCGCTTCGCGGACTGAAGCACAACCACAGCAACCAAGGAAGAGAGAAATGAACGAGAGTAAGACCGGCGTCGACGTCCTCATCGAGCGTATCGTCGAGGCCCTGAACACGGACACGAGTCCGGAGTGGAACGCCGCTCCCAGTTGGGCCGACTACGTCCTCACCTGGGAGGGCCTGCGCGCCCCTACGAACGACCTGCTCGGCCGCAAGCCCTACGACGGGCGGGACCCGCTCGCCGAACCCGTTCTGCGGGAGTTCCTGGTCGCGGCCCTCCGCGTCGAAGGCTATGTCGTGCTCACCCCCGCCCAGGCGGACCGCATCCGGCGGGGAGCCGCCCACTACGGGCCGCTGTGCACCCGGCACGCGCCGCAGTATTCGACCACACAGATCGGGACGGTTCCCGACCCGGACTTCGTGGGCGCCACGTGCGTCCGCTGCGGTCGCGTTGTCGACAGCACCACGGAGAAGGTGACCATCTATGTGTGGTGAGGAGAAGGCTCTGGCGCGCGTCGTCGTCAAGATGCTGAACGTTCGTCGCTGCAACTGGCCCTGGTCGGAGCGGATCGTCACCCGAGAGGACATCCGGACCATCCTGGGGCGCCTCGCCGTGAACGAGGATGAAGTGACCGAGTGGATCCAGGACCGCGGGCAGCGGGTGTCGATCATGGACGCCCTCATGGACGGCGGGTACGTGTTCCTGGACTCTCGTTCGGCGCAGAAGTCCTACGGCCCCCTGTGCTGTGGGTGCGAACGGGAGGAGCGCCCGGCCGAACTCGGGCGAGCCGACGTGGCCGGGGAGTCGGACTGCGCCCGGTGCGGGAACCCGATCCCGGGCAGCAGGGGCGCGTCGATCTACGTGTGGTAGCCCCACGCGTTAACAGCCGGGAGCGGGACTGGGAACGGCGTCGCGTTTATGGGTCGGTACAGGCCGTACTGCGGACGTGAATCCCCGGGGGTTCGACTCCCCCGTCCGGCACGGGTTCCGGGCATCCGCCCGAGAACCGGAGGAAAGAGAAGAGAGGAAGCATGAGGACGATTCAGCAGTTCATTGCTGAGGTCACCCGGGACGTGCCCTCGGCGCGCGTCATGGGAGGCGAGAGGGCCTACGCCCGCATCGAGATCCCCGGCAGCGGGGGAGCGCACGCGACCCTGTACCTGGCCGGGCCGGACGAGGACAGCATCGCCGCGACGTACCACGATGCCGACGACAAGGGCCGGCGGGTCGCCTTCAAGCGCGGCAGCGTGCGGGAGGAAGAGGTGATCGTCGCCCTGGCCAACTTCCTTGTGCTGCACGAGGTCATCCGGGACCGACGAGAGATGGCGGAGAAGGAGAGAAACGCATGATCGACGAGATCACCTGGGAGACCTTCGACGAGCGCACGCGGATCTGGATGCGCGTCCTGTCGAACATCCCCGTGGAGGCCGTGGTGCGCATGCTGCGCCTGGACCTGAACACGGGCGTCGTCACCCTGCGCGGTGTCGGCGGAGACAAGGTGCTCGGCGTCATCAGCACGGACGAGGGGCGTGAGTACTTCACCCCGCTTCGGGGTTGGATCAGGAACTCTCCCACTGCACCCATCCCCTACGAGACGGGATACGCCCGCAACATCGCCCTGGCCGTGTATCACTCGGCCCTGAGCATCTTCGTCGGGGGCGCGCCCCTGGTCTGGGACGACAACGACGGGCTGTGCTGGGTGACGGACAACCTGGACGAGAGCCTGGACGTGAACACCACGGACCTGCGCGAGTACCGGGACGAGGTCCGTCGGTTTGCGGCGTGGTGCTGGGTCGGCGACTTCGCCACGGACATGGAGGACGACATCCCCCTCGGGAAGGGTGTGCACATGGAGAGCACGTCAGCCGTGATCAGGTTCCTCACCGGCGGGCACGGGAGCGTCGAGGTCGTTGTCGCCCCCGACGAGGAGGGCCTGATCGACGTCAACATCCTGGACCCCGAGGGCCGGGGGTTGTGCTTCCACCTGACCTGGGGATCCGAGGCCGTGTCGGAGGCCTTCGCCGGGGCCGTCATGTTCCTGAAGCGGGCGGCAGAGAAGAACAACGAGAACGAGAGAAAGGAGAACCATGTCAGCGAATGACAGGATCGAGATGAGCGAGGAGATGGCGAACTTCTGGGCGGAGGTGAAGGACTGGCTGCCCGGACCGCTGAAGCAGGTCGGATTCGTGTCGGTCTACCCGCTGGCGGACCCCGACGACGTCGACATCTTCACCGTCTGGTGGAACGGTATGGAGGAGCACATAGCCTCCCTGTACCAGGTCGCCCGCTTCCCGCGGGACGGGAAGGAGGACGAGGAGCCCAAGTTCAACCTCCTCGTCGACGAGCCCGGCACCGACGGGCGCACCCTGGCCGGTGTCGATGCCAGGCGGGTCGCCAGGATCATCACGGAGCGGGCCGCCGACCAGGTCCGAGCCCACCTGCCCGGTACGTGGAGCACGGGGCGGGACTTCACGCAGGACGGGGCGGTCATCACCATGTTCGAGGACGCCGGGAGCGGGGCGAAGAACATGGGCGAGTACACCGAGTACGTGCAGGAGCGGGCCGACCGGTTCCTGGCCCGGCGGGCCTTCACGACCCTGATCGACCTCCTCCTGCTCGAAGAGGTCCCCTTCACCACGGCGTCATTCCCCTCTCTCGGAATGAACAGCATCAACCTGCTGGAGCGGACCATCAAGATTCGCACCGAACGGGGGAGGGCCGAGGCCGTCCTGTCCACCCTGGAGGGGGAGGCCCTGGGGAGTGTCGACATCACCATGGGCCCGCGGGGCGTGTCGTACCCGTTCTGCACCATGCAGCCGCTCATCTACGACGCCATCAGCGGTGGGCGCAGTGAGGAGGAGAACCGATGAGCGAGAACGGCGGCTTCGAGGCCGTGTGGTTGTACATCAAGGCGCTCCTGCCCAAGGGACTCGACGGGGCGCTGGAACCCGGCGGAAGGGAGAACGGGATCATCCCCACTAATTTCCACGGGCTCGACTTCGAGATCTTCGGTGAGCCCTTCGGTCTGGTCGTTGAACAGGCCAGCGGCAACGAGCGCAACTTCCGAGACGACGATTTCGAGGACTGGATCGTCGACAAGGTCCTGCGGGCCTGGCTGGAGGAGATCGACTTCTACAACCACCTCATCATCAACGCCGGACGGGTCTTCTGGTTCAACCCCAACGAGGACCCCGAGCGGGCTACGCTCCTGGTCGATGTGAACCAGGAGGGGTGCTGGCGCTCGACGCAGGCCCGGCTCGACAGCGCCACCCGGCGTATCGCCTACAAGAAGGCGCGACGGTGGGTGAGCAGTACGCTCAACTTCCTGGCGGTGCGAAGCCAGCGGTGCGTCGTCACGTCGATGGAGAAGCGCAGCGAGGAGTGCACTGAGTACAGGATCTGGGATCGGGAGTACTGTCACCCGATCAAGATCGTCACTGTCTACGCCTTCGGGCGCATCGACATGCGGCCTGTCCTCTACGAGGAGCCCGACACTCTGGAGTTCTGCCCCGGCGGGCGGCCCACGGGGCTGTCGACGGAGAGCGAGGACGCCATCAAGGCCCTGCTCAGCCGCATCGAGCAGAGCCTGCCCTAACAGAAGAGAAGGAGAGGAACACATGACCGACATGCAAGAGGCCTGGAGCAGGCTGCAGTACTCCCTGCCCCCAGCACTGACCACACAGGAGTCCCTGTGGCTCCGCCCCGACGGGGTCGTCTACCTCGATGGTCTCGCACGATACCGGGTGCTCGACACCGGGGACGGCTGGCGGGTCGAGGACCTCACCGGCAAGGGGTTCGCCCTGCCGCTGACGGAGAAGTACCGGGAGGTGATCGCCGACCACATCATCGGCGACGCCTTCGGTCTCCTCAAGAAGCAGTCCGGGATGCGTCCTGAGCAGGCCGACAAGTGCCTGGCCCGCGGGCCCCTGGACGGGAACCACCTGCTGTGCTGGTTCGGCCCCGGGCCCCGGGACACCTGGGGCCGGGTGCTCACCGACCTCGACGAGGTCCTGACCTTCGACCAGGCTCTCAAGGAGACGCGGCGGGCGCTGTCGGCCCTCGCCGTCGAGCACGCCTTCACCGACCTGCACTCCATGCTCAAGACCTGGGTGAGGGCGCGGTCGCGGAATGACCCGTGGCTCAGCAGCATGGATCTGCACAGTCGGGCCGAGGCCACCCTCGAACTCGTCGAGGACGGCACCGGCATCACGAGGTTCCTGGTCTACCTGACCTCCGACCAGGACGGGATCGCGCGGGCCAGGTTCGTCGACGGCGCGGAGACGAAACACATGCACTTCCGCGTCGGGACCGGCGACGGCGGCCTGGGTGACGGCTACGACGACCTCATGGAGGCCATCAGCACCGCCCTGGACCGGCTCGGGGGGCGGGGCTGATGGCGCGCATCCTCAACCTCACCGGAAGGCCGCTGCGGATCATCAACCCCGACGACCGGGAGACCACCATCATGGTGCTCCAGTCCGACGGGCCCTCGCCCACCGTGCGGCACCGCGACGAGGGCATGACCTCGGTCCACGCCACCGTACCCGGTTGGCGGGGAGTCACGCGCATCCCGGTGTCGTGCAAGGGGAGGGCCACGCACGCCTTCCTCCCGCCCTACAGGGACGACACGTTCCTGGTCGTGTCCAGGATGGTGCAGCAGACCGTCGAGGAAGTGTTCCCCGAGAGGGACGACATCCTCACCCCCGGCCGCAACATCAGGCGCAACGGGGTCCACTACGGCTCCCTGGGGCTGACCGCCTCGGAAGCCACAGCCCGTAGGCTGCTCAAGAGGTAGTCGACGGGAGCCCCCGCCGTAATGAAGTTACAACGCTTTATTGCGGAGGAGTAAAGGGAGGTTCGAGTCCTCCCCGGGGGTCGGTTTATGAAACCGACGAAGAGAAGGAGAGAACATCATGGCCAAGACCATGGACGACTGGGACGAACTGGCCGAGGTTTTGTCGACGGCGCTGCCCTGCGGTGTCGAGGTCGAGTTCCCCGGGCGGGACGACGACGAGGACACCGATCTGCGGCTCATCGTCGACGGGAGCGGCAACGCCCGCCTCGTCATCGACCTGGGAGACGAGGACACGGCCCACAGCGAGGAGACGTTCTACCTGGAGTGGGGCGTGCACGATGACGACGAGGGCTGGGAGGAGGAGGCCGACTTCACCTGGCAGAGTTCGGACTGGAGCCGCTCCGGGGCGGGCTGGACCAACGAAGGCGATGAGGCCTTGAAGTGGACGATGGGCGACTTCGCCGGGGACGTCGTGGGCACCGTGCTCGACATGGTCAACGTTCTCGCGGGCGGGGAGCACGACGAAGGCCAGATCCTCTACAACGAGGAGGGGCATGTCGAGGTCGACGACAACCTGCGCTACGTGCTCGCCAGCGCCTACGACAAGGGCGCCATGGACGTGAGGTCGTTCATCCGCGAGGAACTCCTGAACGACATCGACCTCCAGCCGGAGGAGGGCTTCGCCGACGTGCACCAGGATGAGAACAGCGACTGGATCTTCGTCAACGAGCGGAGCGGCCGGGCGCTGAGCCTCGACGTCGACCTGCGCTACCCCGAGGACGGGGGCTCCCGGTGCATGATCACCCGGATCTCCTCCAAGAACAGCGACACGGTCTTCGTTAAGCGGGCGGCGAACGCGATGATGAGCCCCGAGGACTACGAGGAGATGCGCGACGCCGTCGACTGGCTGATCGACGAGGACGCCGAGGAGGGGGAGGAGTGACCCCGAGGACGAACCTGGACAGCCTGGCCCGGGTGCTGGCCAAGCACGTGGGCGTGTCGCTGGACGACGTCGAGCGTCTGGTGCACGCCCGCGGGGTCCGCACCCGGGACGGGGCCTACATGCTGGCCCTGTTCGGCAACCCGGTTCAGGGCCTTGTCGTCAAGCACCGGCAGATCCGCATCACCAGGCGGGTGTCGAGGTGCTCGCAGCGGGCGGTCCGGGAACTGCTGGTCGAGGCCGACGAGAGGCTGCACGAGTACAACCGCTCGGTGCGGATCAGTCTTGAGTGCGGCGAGCAGATCGCTGCGCTCGAAGAGAACCAGATAGTACTCGCCGACGGCGGGGTATACCGATATGATGAGACCTGGAGGGTCTTCCTCCGGGCCGGCAAGGAAGAGAGATGAGAACAATGGCGACTGATATCGAGCATCTGATGACCAGGGTCATCAACTTGCATCTGGACGGGCTGCCCGTCCACCCCTTCGGGCACCCTGACGCCGGGGAAGGGGACGCCGACTACTGGCAGGCGGTGGACGAACTCGCCCACCACCCCCGCTTCGACGACATCGTCGAGGACCTCCCCTTCGAGGTGCGTGTCGACTGCGAGGGGGCTCTGCTGTGAGAGGCGCGGAGGAGAGGATCAAGCCGTACCTGCCCCGGGCGCTGCGCAGCGCCGTCAGCTTCGACGATGGGCGGATCACCAGCGACTGGGACGACAGGACTGCCATCCGCTACGAGGACGACGGTTCCTACATCGACATCGGGATCTGTAGAAGCAAACAGTCCCTCGACGATGTCGCCGCTGCCAGGTACATCACCGAATGGGCATTCACCGAAGATATCCTGCCCTACCTGGCCGGTGTGCTCAATGGCATCTACAAGTTCAACTCCCGCAAGGGAACGGTCCGCCTCAAGGGTTCCGGCCTGGGTCCCTTCTTGGACCTGCGGATGCACGAGTACTACAACGACGCCGTGGACGCGGGGATCAGCGCCCTGGCGGACCAGACGATCCGCCTGGTCGCCGCCGATGCGGCCAAGCGGCTGGGGCCGCACGTCATCGAGCGCACGGGCAACGGCGCCACGATCATCACGACGACGCAGGGGACCGTGTGCATGTCCCCCGACGCCTCAAACCAGGACGGATCCGTGCAGGTCACTGCCGACACTCCCGAGCACTGCACCGTCATCCGCATCGAACCCGGGGAGAACCTCCCCGCCTACGTCATCCGGGACCTCATCGGCCCCGGCGAAGAGAACAACTGAGGAGAACAGAATGCTCAACACGAAGATCCTGCGCAACGGCCAGGAAGTCACCGTCGCCAAGCTGCGCGGCGTCGTTAAGAAGATCACCCGAACCTCCGAGATCGAGGGAATGGAGTGGTCGGTGTTCGCCGACCGCCTTGTCGCCCAGCGCGACGCTATGGACTCCCTCGGTGGCGACCAGGAGGCCGTCAGCCTCATCGACGACGCCCCCGACGGCCAGAACTGGTCCGTCATGTTCACCCCGAAGGGCGGGGGGCGGCGATGAACTTCGAGTACTTCAACCCGCCGGGGCGTCCGTACGCCGACGACCGCATCGAACTGTGGTGCGGAAACCTGAAGAGCGCCAAGCGAGTGCACTGGGAGTACCTGGACGATATGCTCAACCGACTGGTCGACATGGCCAACGCCTGGGACGGTCAGGCCGAACGGGACAAGTGGATGTCGTGGGTCCATTCCGTGGTCCTGGCGGCCACGGCCCAGCGCGCCCTGATCCACCGGCCGGAGGGCTTCTCCCGCCTCGACGACGCCCCCGATGGCACGCAGTGGATGCTGCGGATCAACCCCTACGAGGCGCAGGCCGGAACCGACGTGACGAGGAAGGAGACCGACGATGAGTGCTGAGGACAAGAGGACCAACGAGTTGGCCCTGGCCATGCTGGGTCTGCGCGTGGCCATGATCCGCAAGGGCTACCGGCCGCTGCCCACCGATGAGAGCAAGGGGCCCGAAGGTCTGTGCACGATCGTGTGGGTCATGGGCGGCCAGGAGTGGACGGCCGCCATCACCGCCTGGGACATTCTCACCCTGATGCGGCGCACCGGGCGGCCGGGGGAGCTCATCGAGATCAACCTCGACACCGCCCGCCTCGACAAGCCCGATCAGATCGTCGAGCGGATCCTGCCGTCGCTGATGAACATCGACATCCCCGTCAAGTAACAACAGGAAGGAAGAGGGATGCACAACTACATCGAGGAACGGATCAAGGCGCTCCTGCCCGACGACTTCCCGCCGGTGCGGGTGTCGGCCGCCTCCACGGAGGACGACAAGTGGGATGACGAGGGCGGAGCGGACGTGTGCGTGCAACTGGATGAGCCCTGGCTGTGGCACGTGCTGGGCAACATCCGGGGTCCGTACTACTACCTGCGCGACCACGGGGCCGTGGTGCTGGAGGCGGCCTTCCACGTCAGCGAACCCGATATGCTCACCGACGGCGAGCACATGGGCTATCAGCGCTGCGGTGACGTCATCTACTACCGCGGCGACGATGTCGATCACATTCTGCGCAAGGTGGCCGTCGACGTCGAGGACCTGGCCCGCAACACGCTCAAGAAGTGGGAGGAGCGGGGCGGCGATGAGGCTTCGTGACTACCAGGCGGCGGCGGTCGAACAGGTCGCCGCCGCCGGGGGCACGGGTCTTTTGGCCCTCGCCTTAGGAGCGGGAAAGAGTTTCACGGCCCTGGCCTGCGCCGAGCGGAGCCTGAAAGAAGAGGGGAAGGAACCCGAGGGCGCCCGCATCCTCATCGTCGCGCCCCTGCACACCATCGACGGCTGGCGACGCCACGTTGAGGAGGTCTGGGACCTGGAGCTGCGCGAGTGCGCGGCCAAGGGTGCGGGCAGGAAGGCGAACCTCGAAGCCCTGTGGGACAGGGACGAGAAGGGGGTCTTCTTCATCGGTTGGTCCCTCATGACCGCCCGCAACAAGCACAAGAAGAAGGACAATCGCACCGGCAAGATGGTCTCCGCCCCCGACACCCACGCATTCGGAGGCACGCTCTTCGACGTCGTCATCGCCGACGAGGTCCACCGGGCCTGCAATTACAAGTCCCTCAACTCCAAGGTTCTGTGCAGAATCCGGGCCAAGCGGCGACTGGCACTGTCGGCCACGCCGGCGGGCAACTTGCCCGTCAACATCTTCGGGGCCCTGCACTTCCTGTGGCCCGTGCGCTACACCTCGTTCACCCGCTTCGCCGACTTCTTCTTCAGGTCGCAGTTCAATCCGTTCTCGGAGACTGGGTACGGGAAGCTCTACGGCGAGGAGAAGTGGCCGGGGCGCGTGCGGGCCGCGACGCCGTGCTGGGTGTCGGTCACCCGCCAGGAGGCCCTGCCCGAACTGGCTGATGTCGACATCCGTCGGGTCGCCGCAACCATGACCCGGGACCAGAAGCGCATCTATCGTGCGTGGCGGGACAAGGCGATCGCCTGGCTCGATGATCACCCCGTGGCCGTCAACCTCCCCGTCGTCCTCGACACCCGCCTCCAGCAGGCCACCCTCGCCCAGCCCATCGTCATGGAGTGCGCCTTGCAGACACGGGAAGGAGGAGTGAAGGAGGTCGTCACCTTCGACAAGGACTCCAAGAGCGGCAAGATCGACGCCCTGCTTGACATCCTCCAGGACCTTGGCGACGAGCGGGTCATCGTCTTCACTCACTCCCGCAAGTTCCTGGTGCCCCTGCGGTGGCGCCTGGAGAAGGCGGGCTACCGGGTGGAGCAGGTCAGCGGCGACGACCACGAGGGCTGGCGCACCTTCCGCGATGATCACGGGGTGCAGATCCTCCTGGCCGTCGTGTCCGCCATCGCCGAGGGCGTCGACGGGCTCCAGGACGCCTGTAGTACGGAGATCTGGCTGTCGAGGGACTCCTCCCTGGTCATCAACGAGCAGGCCCAGGGGCGGCTTCACCGCTCCGGCCAGAAGCGGGGTGTCGTGCGCTACCTGGTGCAGTGCCCCGGAACCATCGACGACACCGTCGTCGGAAGACTCGCCGAAAGGCACCGCGCCCTGACGGAATCAGGGCTCATCTAGAAGGAAGAGAGGAACAGTACGTGAACGATGACGAACTGTCCGAACTGATCGAACGGAGGGCCGGGCTCATCGAGGCCCGCTCCGCCGTCAACAGGCAGCTGACCGGCCTCAACCAGGCGATCGCCGCCGAGATGACCAGGAGGGGGCTCGACCGCTACGACGGCGCCGTGCTCACCCGACGGTCGCACTTCCGCCCCTTCGTCGCCCAGGACCTCATCGACAAGGCGGGGCTGTCGAGCACCGAGCGGGCGGCCCTGACCAAGGAGGTCATCGACGTCGGGGCGCTCAAGGAGCTGCGGCCCGACATCTACGACCAGGCCTGTGAGCCCGGCGAGCCCTACCTCGTGCAGCGGGTTCGGAGCGACGGCGAAGACGAGGACCTGTGATGCGGGGTTCTGAGGCCACGGGCCGGGCGCTGGAGATCGTCGGCGCCCCCACGGACCGGGACCGGCAGCGCCACGTGGGGCCCTCCGAACTCGGAGAGGTGTGCGAGCGGTGCCTGGCCGACAAGATCCGGGGCACCTACGAGGACAAGAGGGCGGGCACACCGCTCGCCCCGCTGCTGGGCACCGCCTTCCACCTGCTCGCCCAGGGGCGCCTGTCGAACTCCCCGGAGGGGCGGGCGGGGCTGGTCCTCGTGGAGAAGCGGGTCGACGTCGCCCAGGTTGACGGCTACGGGCCGATCAGGGGCACTGTCGACCTGTTCGACATCGAGCGCAGGGAGGTCATCGACTGGAAGGTCCTGTCGAAGGCCCGCATGGCGGGGGTCTCCTCCGTGGTGCACAACCGCCTGGACGGCTCTGTCCTCATGGATCGGGACAGGATCATCTGGGAGACCGCGTGGAAGTACTACGCGCAGATGATGCTCTACGGCTACGCCCTGGAGCGCGACGGCTACGAGGTGGAGCGGGCGAGCCTGCTCATGGTCCCGCGTGACGCATCCACGGACGTCCTGCCGGGCGCGGCCCGGACGCTGGTGTTCCAGTACCGTCGGGCCGTCGCCGAGGCCGTCCTGGGCCGTTTCAGCGAGCTCGTGGCCCGGGTTCGTGGCGAGAAGGGAGGGGCGGGGGCGTCGAGCGAGACGTACGAGTCCTCGCCCGGCTGCTACCGCTGCAAGAGACTGAAGAAGGAGGAGGCCGACATGGCCGCATGGGGAGGCATGCCGTGATCACCAGTATCGGCATGATCGAAGAGGCGCTGAGGAAGGCGGGGTGGGCGCTCGACCGGCCCCGCAACAACCTGGGCCGCTATCGGGCGGTGTACACCAAGGATGGGCGCCAGTTGGCGCTGGTCGCCGGGCACAACGGGGCCGTCGCCATCTTCGAGTGGAGCGAGTCGATGGGCTGGACGCGGGCCTACACGGGCTACCACGACGAGGTTCTCAAGTGGGTCGAGCGGGAGGCGCGATGAAGGGGTCATCCATCCGCACCAGGAGCATCGACCGGGTGCTGAAGCGGGCGGAGCGCATGCCCGGCCTCGTGGTCGACGACCAGGGGGAGGTCAGGACGGTCGATGGCGCCTCGTCCCGGATGTGGGTCATCACCAACGAGCTCAACGTCGACACCGAGCCCCTCGTCCTGACGTTCACCCGCCCGGCCGTCATGCACAGGAGCGACCGCATCGAGTACACGCTTACCAGCCGGGGCGAGGTCGCCGACCTGCGTACCGGGGAGGACCTGGAGCGTCTGCTGGCCCTGTGGCGTCTGCGCGGCGTCGAGGGCGCCGAGCTGGTCGACACCCTGACGCTGCCGGGTTGGAAGCAGCTGGCGCTGTTCCCGCTCGATGAGGGCAACGGGGAGGCGGCCTGATGTCGACAGCGGCTTTCGATAAGATGCTCGCAGCAGCCGGTTTCAAGGCGGAGGACCCGCAGGAGCTCAAGGATATCTCGGTACTCATGTACGGAGGGGCGGGCGGGGGCAAGACCTCTTTGGCCGCCACGGCGGCCAGGGTCCCCGAGATGAGCCCCGTGCTCTACCTCGACTTCGAGAGGGGCACCCTGCCCCTGCGCGACTGGGGGGAACTGGACAAGACCACCATCATCCACCTGGACTCCTGGGCCGACACCCACCGGTTCATCACCCAGGTCGTCCGGCCCACGATGAACAGTAAGTCCTTCCCCTACCGCACCGTCGTCTTCGACACCATCGACAAGCTCCAGGAGCTCATCGTGGGCGAGTCCCGTACGGCCAACCCCGGCAACAACTACAAGCCGTGGACCGACGCCTACGACAACGTCATGACGCTGATCAACGCCTTCATGCGATGCGACGGCGTCAACCTCCTGGCTCTCACCCACGTCGCCCGGGTCACCAACTCGGTGACCGGGGAGACCGAGGTCGGACCCGCCTTCCGAGGGCAGCAGTCCGACAAGCACATGCCCTCCAACTTCGACTTCGTCGTCTACATGAGGTCGGGCAGGTTGGAGAACGGGCAGTTCGCCGTCCGAGCCGACTTCGCACTGCCGGGGGCCATCACCAAGCGTCGGGTCAAGGACTTCCCCGCCTACTTGGAGAACCCCACCATGGGCCGGATCTGGAACCTGGCGCACAACACCAACACCGACAACACCATCAACCCCGAGGAGACCGCATGACCGCCAACAACGACCCCTTCGCCGCCTTCCCCGCCACCGCCGCCGGTACGTCCGGCGCGGACCTCACCGCCCTGGACGGCCTCGACCTGTCCCAGGTGGAGGTCGCGGAGGAGTTCTCGTTCCGCGCCCCCGAGCCCGGCTTCCACAACGCCGTCGTCACCAGGACGGAGTGCCGACTGTCGTCCAAGGGTCTGCCGATGGCCGTCCTCACGTACGCCATCGACGACACCAACGACCCCGACCACGGTGTCGTCGTGCTGGGGTACACGGTCCTCTACTTCAAGCGCACGGAGCAGGGGCGGACCACGCGGGTCCTCAACCCCGGTTTCCGGCGGATGCTGGAGGCTGTGGACCTGTGGCGCGAGGACCCGCGCGAGCGGGCGCCCATGCTCAACGCGGCTGGGCTGAAGACGACCGTCGACCGCCTGTTCGCGCTGATGCTGCGTCGCAAGTGCACGATCAAGACGTCGGTGGCCGCACCGCGTCAGCGCGTGGACCGTGAGACGGGGCAGCCGATGTTCAACCCCGACGGCTCTCCGCTGATGGGCAGCCCGCGGGGGCAGGTCGACGAGGTGGAGTACGAGCCGGTCGACAGCTCGACCACTCCGTTCTGATTCCACGATGACCGGCCGGGGCCCTGCTGTATGGCGGGGCCCCGGCCGTGTCGGGGAGGAGAAGCCATGCTTTTGTTCTACTACGAGAAGAATGAGCTGCGGGCGTTCGTCGACGGCGACGGCGCCTGGTTCGTCGCCGCGGATGTGGCCCGCCTGCTGGGGTACCGGGACTCGCCCAACATGCTGCGCCGGTTCAGCAAGAACGAGGTCCGCTGGTTCAAGGTGCCCGGGCGTCGGGGGGTGCACGACGCCAGGGCGGTGTCGGCCCGGGCGCTGATCGGCCTGGCGTTCCGGTCCCGGTCCGAGCGGTCCGAGGGCTTCTACCGCTGGCTGCTGGACGAGGTCCTGGATGTTGAGCTGCGCAAGGACGCTCGGGAGCGTGCGAGGGCGGAGGGGATGGGGATGGTGTGAGTTGGGCTCACGTCGCCCTGCGTCCTGTCTGCGAGGCGCTCGGCCTGGACGCCAATGGTCAGTGGCAGAGGCTCCAGCGTCAGTCCTGGACCTGCGCGTGTATGATGCACGTGCAGGTGCTCGGTGACGACCAGAGGCGTGAGATGGTCTTCATCGACCGCCGCACGTTCACTATGTGGCTGGCCACCATCGGCCCATGTCTTGCGGGCCCCCGTGGTATTAGGGTAGGGTAGCCGCCATCGAGGCCGATCGAGAGGCCCCGACCAGCCACCAAGAAAGAGAGGAAAACTGTGGCAAGCACCGCACTGACGCCGTTCCACTACGGGGATGAGCAGGTTCGCACCTATGAGGAGGACGACGAGATCTGGTTCATCGCTACCGATGTCGCCCGCGTCCTCGGATACGGAGACGCCACTCACATGACCAGGGGGCTCGACTCCGACGAGGTTCGTCTCCACATTGTGGAGACGAGGGCTGGATCACGTTCTGTGTCGACCGTCTCCCTGGCTGGGCTTTTCCATGTGCTCAACACGGCTCGTGTCGAGGCGGCCCGGCCGTTCAAGCGCTGGGTCAACCACGAAGTTCTGCCGTCGATCTACCGGACCGGCTCCTACAGTCTGCTCGGGGCGGCGCCCTCCCCGAGCGCCGAGGACCCGGCTCTGGCCAGGGCCAAGGGGCTGATGGAGCTGGTTGCCCTCGCCAAGGACGTCATCAGCCCTGACTACCTGGAGGCCAAGGCGAGGATCGTCCTGGCCCGTGCGATGGGCGACACGCCCGAGATCGAGGCGAGTGCCCGGCCCCTCTACGTCCAGGACTACATGCGCGAGCAGGGGGTGTCGAGCGACAACATCAAGAGCTACGGTCCCACCTTCGGCAAGTACGTCAAGAAGGCCTACAAGGCCGAGCGGGGTGTCGAACCCGGCAAGCGATTCGACGAGACCCCCTCCGGTCAGGTCCGCGAGGTCTGCGTCTACACCGAGGCCGACCGCCCGATCTTCGACCGCGCCTGGAGCGAGAGCTACGCCAAGGGCTTCCCGGAGAAGAGGGACGCCAAGAAGAACAAGGAGAAGAAGTGATGGACAGAACACAGGACATGTACTACGAGGGGCATGTCATCCGCACCTACCACAACGACCGCCACCTCTGGTTCGCCGCCTCGGACCTCGCCCGGGCCCTGGGGCTCCGCGACGGGTACGCCCTGATCCGATCCGCGCACGAGGAGGACAAGGCGTACCCGGAGCTGGAGACCGAGGGCGGACGACAGAGGAGTGCCATCATCTCGGACGTCGGGCTCATCGTGTTCGCTTCGCGATCCCTCAAGCCCTCCGGTCGCAAGCTTCTGCTGTGGGTTCTGGACGAACTCACGTCGTAATAAGAAGAAGAAGAGGAGCAACCGATGACCCTCGACGAACTCATCGAGAAGCTGACGCAGATGCGCGACAAGGAGGGCGGCGACACCCGCGTCCTCGTCGACGGCTACGAGTACGGGTACGACAACATCGCCCGCATCGACGCCCTCGACGTCTACGACCGGCGCGCCGAAGGCGACGTGGAAGATTGGTGGGTGGGGCGCTACGACGACGACCTCGTCCTCGTGGGCCTAGAGAACCCCACCCCGCTCCGCGCACTGATCCTGCACCGGTAACCCTCGGCCCCGGCGTCGCTAAACTGACGGCGCCGGGGCCCCGTCGTCCCGCACGAGAGAAGGAAGAAGAGGAAGAGAGACACATGGCCTTCTTCGAGGAGGTACTGCCCGACACGCCCGGCTGGGTGCCCATCATCACCAAGGACCCCTTCGGGCGCCTCACCGTCTTCAAGTGGTTCTCGTGGCCCGACGAGAAGGCCGCCATGGGGCGCTATGTCGAAGCCCACGGCAGCGGCGACGTCTACTTCAAGCCCATGACGTTCACCCAGCCGCCCTCCCTGACCGACCCCCGCCACGCCACCAAGGCCAACGTGCTGCGCTGCGACGTCGTCTACTGCGACGGCGACGACATGGACCCCTCCAAGCTCGCCATCCTCCCCACCACGTTCGTGCGCACGTCCCCCGGGCACTGGCACGGCTACTGGCGGTTCCTCGACGCCGAGATTCTGTCGAACAACGACATGGAGGACCTGTCGCACGGCCTGTACAACGCCCATGCCGCCGACGGCATGGACCGCGGCTGGCCCCTGGCCAAGATGCTGCGCGTCCCCTGGTCCTACAACACGAAGCCCGAGTACGGTGCGCCGTTCCGCGTCACCCAGTACTCCGAGGAGACCGTCAGGAGGAGAGGGGCGGGCGGTGTCGACCTGGTCGAGATCCAGCGCGAGGGCGAGGCCGTCACCGTCGCCGAGTTCGCCGCCCACTACCCCCCGGCCGAACCACTGTCCCAGGAGGAGCTCGACTCCAAGGTCCCCCAGGAGCAGGACCCCAACGAGATCTACCGCCTGCTCGCCCTGGTCAACAACTCCGTCGCCAACGACCTGTTCATGATCCGTCCTGAGATCGGCGACGACTGGTCCGCCCGCATGTACCACCTCCAGTGCATACTCATGGAGGCCGGGTTCGACGCGCGCTCCTGCTACCTCGTCCTCCACGAGGCTGCCTGCAACAAGTACAGGCGCGACGGCCGCCCCGACATCGACCTGTGGGTGCAGGTGCAGCGCGACGCCGCCAGGTGGAGGCAGTACCACGACGGCGAAGACTTCATCATGGACGACGACGCCGACATCCTGCGCGTCCTCGGCCTGACCCCCCTGGAAGGCGTCAACCAGTTCGGCGACGAGTCCTCACCCGAAGCGCTCGTCGACCGCCTGCCCTCCGTGCTCGACGCCGACTCCCACGGCCTGTACTGGACGCGCGTGCAGTTCCTCCACCCTGAGGAGCAGCCCATCAACGACACGTTCATCGACGCCTTCACCTCCTGGGTCGGGCACAAGTCCCCGCAGGCCCCATGGGAGTTCTCCGTGGCCGGGGGCCTGGCCATGCTCTCCGCCCTCCTGTCGCGCTACGCCAAACTGCCGCTCACCTTCACCGACATGGGCCTCAACCTGTACTGGCTGGTCCTGGGGCGCACCACGCAGTCGCGCAAGAGCACCGCCCTGCGCCTGGCCCGCGGCGTCCTGAACGATGTGGCCGAAGAGTGCGGTGTCGACAGCAGCGGCTACGAGGCCCCCGAGGACGCCACCGCCGAGGCCCTCCAGGAGTGGCTGGGCGACCTGCCCCGCCTGTCCACGCTGCTCAGCGTCGACGAGGTCCAGGACACCTTCGCCGCCGCCTCCCGCAAGGGCTCTTACATGGCCTCCTTCATCCCCATGCTCACCAAGATCTACGACGGGCGCGTGCCCGCGATCCTGCGCAAGACCGGGGGCTTGGCCCGCAAGGGCGGTGTCGACCACCAGATGTCGTTCTACGGCACCGGCATCTTCGACCTCACCGCCCGCTACCTGACCATGGAGCGCATCATTTCCGGCTTCGTACCCAGGTGCCTGGTCGTCGTCGACTCCCGCGAGGGCTTCGAACCGGGGGCCAACGACGTCGCGTGGCGCACGGGGGAGAGGGCCCGTGTCGACCAGGTGCGCGACATGCTCATCCACCACCTGACCTCCGTGGTCAAGCACTGGGACAAGGGCTTCCAGGCCGCTGTCCCCGTTTCGGGCCCCTTCGACGACCTGCGCGTGCCCCTCAAGTGCGACGAGGACGCCCTGGAGAGGTGGAAGTGCTTCGCCTACGACGTCACGTTCCTGGCCGCCAATCACCCGCTCAACGCCGTGGCCCTGTTCCCCACCTGCGAGCGGCTGTCGTTCTCCGCCCTGCGGGTGGCGGCCCTGCTGGCCATGACGGAGATGAAGGACACTATCGAACTGAGGCATGTCATCAAGGCGATCGACCTGGCCGGAACGTGGGCCAGGTGCGCCGAGGCCCTGGTCAACCAGGTCGACTCCAACGGGTTCAGCCGGATGGTTTCCGACGTCGAGCAGTGGGTCGCCTCCCAGCCGGGCCACCGGGTGTCGTACGCGGCCCTGGTCACCAAGTTCCAGAACAAGTTCGACGGACCCGAGGCGCTCACCCGAGTACTCATGCACTGCCAGAAGAAGGGGACCCTGCGGGACGTCCTGCCCAACCCCGAACGCCCGGGCGACCGGGAGGTCATCTACACAGCCCGAACCGCAGTCGACGCTTAGTCGATAGCACAACCCAACCGGAAGAGAAAGAGAGAACCATGATCACCCACCGAGAGCCGGCCAAGACCGTCTACTCACCGCACCCTCTCCTGGGGGCACTGCTCGCCCACACCTTCGGCGACTGGCGCTTGGCGAGTCTCGACCCCGTCGGCTGGACCGTCAAGAACGGCGCAGTGTTCAACGTCTATTGTGCCTTCTGCGGGCGACACAGCCAGGCCTCCACCTCGGGTCTGCTCGAAGCCCCCGCCTGCGGGTGCGACAGCGGCCGCGTCAAGCGCAGGAGGGCTCGGCAGAACGTCAGTCGCTCGCTGCGGGCACTCCTGTCGCAGCGAGTGGGCAACTGGATCCGCGACTACGGATGCACCTGGGATTCCGCGAGTGAGGGAGCCCAGTGGATTCTGGACAACATGAATCTCCCGCCCGAGGACCAGCTGAAGCACTTCAACTTCACCCGCCCCGACGACAACAAGCCCTGGGGGCCGGACAACATCGCTCTGCGTCCTAAGGCTGAGGTGCGTCGTAAGGTCGGCAAGACGGCGCACCGCGGTCAGCAGAGGCAGAAGCAGGAGGCCGACGGTGAGTGACTTCTGGGCCGCCAAGCCCGTGTTCCTGGTGCCCGACCCTCGTGACCTGACCGCCCACCAGCGGGGGGTGCTGTGCGACATCAAGGCCGCTATGGGTAGGTCGATCGACCTGGCCGGGCCCGACTGGCCCCTGGATCCCCGCCGTCCGGCCATCGGCCTGTTCGGTGTCGAGGGCCCGTGGACGGCGCCCGCCGACGGTGGTTTCGACGAGATCTGGCCGCTCGTCCTCCAGGGCCGGTGGACGGTGACCGCCTCGGAGAAGGGCGGTGCGCCGTGGATGACGCAGGACGTCCTGTGGATCGACATCGAAACCTACTCGCCCGTCGACCTGGCAAAAGCCGGAGTGTATAAGTATACGGAGCACCCGGATTGGCGGATCCTCATGTGCTCCTGGGCCCTCAATGATGGCCCTGTCCAACGAGCCGAGGGCCACGAGGCGATCCTGGCGATCCCCGGCCTGTTCGACAGGAAGGTCCTCAAGATCGCTCACAACGCCTCCTTCGAGCGCATCAACCTGTCGAGGCTCAAGAGTCGAGGACGGGGGAAGTTCCTACCCCCCGAGCAGTTCTTCGACACCGCCGCCCTCGCACGGGCGTGGGGGCTGCCCGCCTCCCTGAAGGACTTCGCCATCTCCGTCGGCGCCGAGGAGAAGGACGAGGCCGGAACCCGGCTCATCAACCTGTTCTCCAAGCCGAATCGCAAGGGCGAGAGGGTGACCGCGGAGGAGAAGCCCGACGACTGGGCGGCGTTCGGCGCCTACTGCGACCAGGACGTGGAGACCATGCGCGACGCCGCCAAGAGGCTCAACCGCGGGTTCCCGCGAATGGAGGACTTCGTCTACGAGGTGGACCAGCGGATCAACGACCGGGGCGTCCGTGTCGACGTCGCGCTGGCCGAGGCCGCCGAGCGCTGCTTCAAGGACAACAGGACCGAAGCGTTGAAGGAGATCGCCAAGATCGCCGGTGTCGACAACGGCAACTCGGTGGCCCAGCTGAGGGCGTGGCTGAAGAGCCGGGGTGTCGACACCGAGGACCTGCGCAAGGACACGGTGAAGGAGCTGCTGGAGGGCGATCTGCCCGACGACGTTCGCAGGGTGCTCACGCTTCGTCAGGAGTGCGCGGTGTCGGCCGCGGCGAAGTTCACCGCCGCCATCCGGGCCACGAACGACGATGGGCGCCTGCGGGGCACGATGCAGTACTTCGGCGCGTCGACGGGCCGGTTCGCCGGTCGGCTCATCCAGTTCCAGAACCTTGCCCGCGACGGGTTCAAGGCCCCGGATGGCTCCTACGATACGCAGGCCGAGGAGCAGGCTGTGAATAGGCTGCTGGAGGGCGGCTCGGTTCCCTCTCCGGAGCTGAAGAAGCTGATCCGCCCGCTGCTCATGGGCCCGTTCGTCGTGTGCGACTACTCGTCGATCGAGGCCCGGGTCATGGCGTGGCTGACTGGAGAGCAGTGGATGATCGACGCCTTCCGCAACGACGAGGACATCTACGTCGCCACCGCCGCCAAGCTCGGCGGCCCCGAGAAGGGCTTCGACAGGCAGCACGGGAAGGTCGCATCTTTGGCCCTCCAGTACCGAGGGGGAATCGGGGCCATGCTTGCCATGGGCGGCCGGAACATCCTGCCCAAGAACACCCCCGAGGACGTACTTCGCAAGCGACTGCAAGAGATCGTGAACATCTGGCGAGCCCAGTCCCCCGCCGTCCGGCGCTTCTGGTCGCAGCTGGAGCGCATCTTCAACACCGGCGGGGCCGTCGACACCGGCCTGGTCAGCATCGAGGTCAAGGGGCAGGACCGCTACGTGTGGCTGCCCTCCAAGAGGCCCATCGTCTACCGCGGCTTGACGCGCCGCTGGAAGCAGCCCCTCGACGTCGACGGCACCCCCCTGGGCCCCGCCCGCCTCGTCCCCCACGTCCTCAACACCGGGGGCGATAGGGCCCGGGTCCCCTACAAGCCCCTGCACGGGGGCATCATCACCGAGAACATCGTGCAGGCCGTCGCACGCGACATCCTCGTCCAAGCACTGCGGAACCTGGAAGACGCCGGGTGGCCCGTCGTCACCCACATCCACGATGAGGTCGTGTGTGAGATCCCTGCCGACAAGCTCCACCTCAACGAGGAGGAGCTTGTCGCCGAAGTGTCCGAGATCATGTGCCGCCCGCCCGCCTGGGCCGACGACGATCTCGTGATCAAGGCCGCTGGTTACACCTGCCAGCGGTACCACAAGGAATGACAAGAAAGAGAGGAACCGTGTCCGACGACATGATCAACCACCCGCCCCACTACAGGCTCGGCGACCGTGAGGTCATCGAGATCACCGGGCACCTGGATTTCCTGTCCGGCAACGTCGTCAAGTACGTGTGCCGGGCCGGACGCAAGGAGGGGTCCAGCTCGCTGGAGGACTACCTCAAGGCCCGCTGGTACCTCGACAGGCTCATCGCCTGGGGCCCCAGTAAGCCCCCCTCCGACCTGGACCGTGCTCGGATGGAGCTGAAGTGCCTGTCCGAGTGCCTCGTCGAGGCCACGGACGTGATCCGCCGCCTGTCCGCCCAGGAGAAGAAGGAGAGCACTAATGAGTGACATCGAGCCCGCTGTCGCCCGCGCCGTCGACGAGATCGACTACGTGGGCTGCAACACCGTCAACCCCTACAACTACCTGGCCGAGATCATGTTCCTGACCTCGGCCGCCTGGAGCAGCGGGGCCAAGCGCTTCACCCTGTCCGCCATCGCCGCCCGCGCCGCCCTGTGGGTCGCCTACCTCGATGAGAAGACCGACGGCTCCTCCCTGCACGGCCTGCGCCGCCGCCGGGGCCGGGCGCGTCGCATCCTGGAGAACGAGGTCGTCGCCGAGTACCAGCGCGCCTACGACAAGCACCACGGCCGCACGCCCTTCAACCCGGAGGTGACCGAGCAGATGAAGTTCATGATCCTGGCCGAGGAGGTCGGCGAGGTCGCCCGGGCCCTGACCCCCGACGCCAACACACCCGTTGGCCACGCGAACCCGCTTCGCGAGGAGCTCGTCCAGGTGGCGGCCATGGCCCTGGCCTGGTGCGCCCGCATCATCGTCGACACCGAAAGGAGGAACAACCCGTGAGCCGCGGCAGCAAGGTTGCGATCCGCGTCGAGATGCACCCCAACGGCGTGCACATCATCGACAACGTCGGCGGACAGGCGCTGTGGGGCGGCGTCAACGAGTTCGACGTCATCTGGTCCCCCGCCCCCTTCGACCCCCGGGCCGAGCCGGAGAGGGTCCGGCGCTCCCGGGCCTGCGGCCTGGCCGCCATGCTCCGGGCCCTGACCCGAGTGTGGTTCGGATACGGCGACATCCCCGTCCTGGCGTGGCATCGGGGCAAGGAGGGCTGCGACCCCGCCAAGGCGATCGTGTGCCGGGCTGTCGCCTCGCACGCCCGGGGTTCCGGGCGCTGGCGCAAGGCGGAACCGAAGGACCTGCGCGGCGAGGACGCGGTGGTGATCGAGGCATGAGCGCCGGGGGGTGGTTCGGCTATTGGCTCCTTACCTTGCCGCTGCTCGTGTTCAGCGCCGGGTACATGTTCACCGAGGACGGCCACGCGGAGGGCTTCTCCAAGTGGTGGTTCAGGGCCATCGCCTGTATGTCGGTGCTCCTCGTCGGGTTCGGTCTGATCATGGCGGTGAGGGGCTGATGACGCTCCAACAGTTCTACTTCGTGGGACTGGTCTCCTTCGGTCTTGCTCTCCTCTTGGGTTTCTTCGCGGCGACCCAGCGCGAGGACGCGCAGATCCCGCTGTGGATCAGCTTCAGTCCGGTCATCACGATCGTCTCGTGCCTGGTGGTGGGCTGGTGAAGGGCGTGTCCACGGTTTTCGCCTACGACCCGGGGGTGTCAACAGGTTGGGTCCTGGGGGCTGTCGACGGCGACGACGTCGAGATCGTCGAGTACGACCAGTTCGTCGCCGACAGCCACGCCGACACGGCGTTCACGCTCAAGGGTGCCATCTGGTGCTACAAGCCGGATGTTATCGTCGGCGAGCGCTTCGACCTGCGCCCGCACAACCAGTTCCTCGCCGACCTCACCCCGGTGAAGGTCAACGCGATCATGGACTACATCTACGACAGGCGCCCGATCATCTACCAGACGCCGACGCAGGCCAAGACGTTGGTCCGGGATGCCACGTTGAAGGCGCTCGGGTTCTGGCCGACGGGTAAGTCGGTTGACCAGCCGGACGCCGACGACGTGCGCGACGCCGCACGCCACCTCTACCACTACTGCGCCATGACCCTTCGCCTGAAGGGCCTGCTGGAGCGCATGTCGAGGTAACTGACGAGAGGCCCGTCCTCTTCCTTCGGGGAGGAGGGCGGGCCTTTTCGCGTTCCGGTTCAGTTGCCCTTACGACGTCTTTGCAGCCGTCCGACCTCGACCCGCAGGTCGTGGACCTCGATGCGCAGGCGGTTGTTCTCCTCCTGGTACTGGGCGATGATCGTGTCCTTCGCGTTCAGGGCCGCCTGGAGGCTCTCCAGACCGAAACGCGAACGGGCCATCTCCGCCTCACCCACGCCCCGCTTGCGGTCGGAGTTGACCTTCACCCAGGACCCCCAGGCGGCCAGGGCGGAGGTGATGAGGGCGATGACGGACCCCACCGTGGTGAGCAGGGGCGTCAAGCGATCACCCCCTGTCTGTGCCGTTGCCGTCGCGATCGCGTAGCGCGGTGAGGATTATGGCGCGGTGTCTGAGCCACCGCAGCCAGTTCATCCTAGCGGACAGGAGGAACACGACGGACAGCAGCAGGGCGGACCGGGCCCCGAAACCATGAGCGGAGATGACGAGTATCCAGGAGGCCGACGCGCACCCCAGGACAAGGGGCAGGATGACCATCTCCGCCTGCGAGCGCCCGGTCAGGCATGCGAGCGCACAGCCGCCGGCTGTCGCGGCCAGAACCATGTGGACGGCGAGGTTGTACCAGATGTTCGCGTCCGGGGTGTAGGGCATGAGCCCGGCCTCGCGGATCGAGAACAGCGACAGGGCCAGGTAGCCCACGGCGCGCAGGCCCCGGTCGAGGGTGTTGGCCCAGGGCGGGTGCGGTATGTACATGAGGCTCACGCCTCCCAGCCCTTGATGGAGTAGTTGAGTCGGATGAGGTTGCCGGGCTTGGCGCCCTTGGCGACGTAGGGCACGCGGACGATCTGGCCCTCGTTGTTCTTGACCTTGTCCCAGCCGAATCCTGCGGAGCAGATGAGCCCGCCGAACGCGGCGCCGTCGCCGTTGGTGATAAGCGTGGTGGCGATGCCCACGTACTTGCGGGCCAGGGGCATGTGGCCCGTGTACTTGTTGTCGATGGGGGCGGGCACTCTGATGATGGCCGTGCCGACCTCTTCGCGGAACCGGCTAGCCTCCCCGCGCCGCCCGGCGAGGATGGCGTTGGTGATGGGGGTGGCGGGGGTGGCGACTTCGGATCCGGCGACGAGCCAGGAGGTGATGTTGGATCCGTCGGCCTTCCAGTTGGCGCCGTCCCAGGCGATGATCTGCCCGTTGGATGTGAGGTAGACGAGGATGGGGTCGGTGGCGGTAGGGGTGATCCCGGCGGCGATGAGGGTGTCGCGCAGGGCGTTGGCCGCGGCGGCGTTGTTGGCCTTGTAGACGGACGATTGGCGCAGTTTGGTGATGACTCCCGACACTGAAGAGACGCCGAGGTTGAGCAGGGCGGGCCAGTCCGCGGCGGTGTCGTCCGCGGAGTACGTGTAGATTCCGTTGCGATCTGTTCCGGTCATGGGTTTTTCCTTCCTCTTGTTTCAAGCGGGCAGGATCAGGATGGAGGTGAAAGCCGTCTCCCAGCGGGTGAAGGCGCCGTTGTTCGCACCCTTGAAGGCCATCTTCGTCCAGATGTCGACATTGCCCGAAGTGGGCAGGTCGGTAGCCATACCAATGAAAACCGGACTATCAGACGCCCATCCGTCCGTGTTGTACAGGAAGCCGGAGGTGGCCCAGACCCCGGAGTTTCTGCTGCGCCGAATCGAGAGTTCCCGCCACACGGGGCGCTGAGCGCCGGTCTCGTATTGGAACTGAGCGATGATCACAGCGCGCCCGGACGGAGGAGAGGGTATCTCCCAGGCCCAGGCGGCTGTCCCGTCAGAGGCGGAGTTCACCTTGGGGCTGAACCGCAGAACCTTGTACTGCGCCCCGAAGATGATCGACGATACGTCGGTGAGCTTGGCAGTGGGTCCCTCCAGAATGGTTCTCTTGTTCGGGTTATACAGGGCCAGACCGTTCACCAGAGAGGGGTGCAGCTGTGCGTACACCGTGTTCCCCCTCCACACCCGCACACCGTCGTTGGCAGTGAGTTCTACGCGATCGCCGGTCCCGTTCGTCGTGGTGGCGATGTTGGCCCCGAGGATGTTGGCTCCGGCGATCAGGCCGCCTCGGATGGTACCGCCCTCGATGAGCTTGCCGCGCAGTGTGTTGGCGTCGATGCGGTCGCCCGACAGGGTGCCGAACTTGATGTCGTTGGCGTTGAGCGAGCCGATGACCCCGGAGTCCGCGGTGATGGTCCCCGCCGCCATCTGGGCGGCCGTGATGGATCGGGCAGCGATACGATCCGCCCCGATGTAGCCCGAGGTGATCACCCCGGCGTCAAGGCCCTGCACGTGCGCGGTCCTGATGGCCCCGTTGGCGATCATCGACCCCTCGACCGGGTTCCTGGACACGGCCCCGGAGGACTGCGCCTGCTTCCACACGCCCTCGACCATGCTGTTCGACATGGAGCCGGTGAGATCCGCGGCGGACACCCCCGCCTCGATGAAGTCCTCGACACCGGCCCGGAAGCGGTACATCCGATAGTTGTCGTCTGTGTCGTACCACAGATCCCCGTCGTTGCGCCCATTGAGCGACGGCTTGTTGGCCTGATAGAAGATCGTGTTCTTCCCGTCGGCGCTCTTCTGGGCGCGCTCGGCGGCGAGCTTGGCGGCCGTGGCCATGTCCTCCACGGCCTGCGCCTTGTCCAGGGCCTCCTTCGCCTTCTTCTGCGCCTCGGCGGCGGCCGCGGCAGCGGCGGCCGCGTCATCGCCCTTGACGGCCACCCAGGCGTTGGCCGTACCGTCGAAGACGAAGAGCTTCGTCGTGCCACCAGCGGTCGACACCCACAGGTTGCCCGGCTTGCGGTCGGCGCCGGTGGGCTCCGTGTCGGAGATGATGACGTCCTTCGCGTTGGCGGAGAACTTCTTCAGGTCCGTCTTGGCCTGCTCCAGGTCCGCCTTCGTCTGCTCGTACGAGGCGGACAGGGTGTCGACGCGCCCTTTCAGGGCCTTGGCGGCCTCCAGGTCCCCCTTGGCGGCGGCGGCCAGGTGCTTGTAGTCGACGGCCCCCTCCCCCAGGGTGTCCGTGCCCCAGCGCTGCTGCACCCACTTGCCGTCGGCGTCGTCGTCGACACCCGGAGGGGACCAGCGCCACACTTCCTTGACGCGATCCTTGTCGACACCCCCGCCGGGGGACAGCTCGCACACGTACCAGGTGGCGTTCTGGTTGACGGGCACATCGGGGTTCTCGACACCCGGCCCGGGGGACACGGGCGGGGCCTCATGCCAGGAGACGGCGTCGTCGGCCATGGCGTTGGCCGCCTGCGACAGGGCGGCCAGGTCCTCCATGCGGTTCTCCATGCCGTCGATGGATCCGATGGCCGCCCCGAAGCGCCCCATGACGCGCCTGGTCTCGGCCGCGGAGGACGTTCCGCGCTCCTCCAGCAGGCTGACCCGCCGCTCGACGGCGGCCCTCCACTCCTGGGCCTGGGGCGACAGATTGGAGGCGGGGAAGATGGAGGCCGAGTAGGCCATCACAGAACTCCTTCCGTTGACAGATCCCGCAGCGTGCGTCCCGCCAGCGGCAGATCCGATACCCTCGGGTACTTGCGGTTGTAGTCGGCCAGCAGGGGGTGGCTGGTGGCCTGAAGCGACACCCCCGTGTCGTCCGTGGACGTGGACGAGATCCGCCACCAGTGGTTCTTGTAGTAGAACCTGGCGCCGACGAGCATCCCGAGGGTCTGTCCGCCGGGGGGCGGGGCGCCCTTCCATTGCAGCGTCAGCGTGGATCCGACCCGGGTGTCGGCCGCGGCCTGGGCGGCGGCCCAGCCCTTGCCGGGGGTGTCGATGGCGGGGTTGTCTATCGTGGCGACGTCGTCGGTCCCCTTGGCCCCGGTGGCCAGGCTGAGGGTCTCGATGTCGACGCGGGCCCCGCCCTGGCCGAAGAGGTACAGGGCGGGGTGGTCCACCTTACCGTCCGACTCGCAGATCCGGTAGGGGGCCAGGTGCTCGTAGACCATGCCGGACAGCACGACGGTGACTGAACGGCGGTCGTCGTTGAGCTTCACGGTGAGCCCACCGCCCATGTCGTTCCACTGGGCGGGCATGATCGGCTTGTTGTCCTTGCCGACGACGACGTAGAGGCCCGAACCCATCGCCGTGGTGTCCGGGGACCCGTTCTTGAAGGGGATGCTGGTCGTCGGGCGGGGCTGGCTGATGGAGGAGATCTCGGCGCCCAGGCGCAGGGTGGTGACGGTGCGCTCCCCGGAGCCGACGGACAGGACGGTGTCCCCCTCGTCGCCGTAGGTGGCGTCCGCCCCGGGGTAGCGGGAGGGCGGCACGGGGTAGACGCAGGAGCGTCCGCTCAGCGGGGTGCGGTGGTAGACGTTGACGCGAACCTCCTTGGACCGCTGCCCGTCCTCCAGGCCGACGGTGGACGACATGGTGCGGTCGACGAGGCGGACGACGCCGGCGGGGCGCGGGGTGATGCGGATGCGGCTGTCGGCCCAGGACAGGTCGAGGGCGTTGGCGCTCAAGAACAGGCGCAGCATGGACCACACGTTGTCGCGTCCGCCGGGCAGGTTGTAGCGGGCGTCCTTCAGGCGGGCGTCGACGTCGATAGGCGGTGTCGTGGTGATTCGGACGGCCAGGTAGCAGCGCTTGATGACGGTGGCCAGGTCGACGCGCACCTCGGGGTTGAGCGTGCCCACCTGGTTGAGGGCCGACAGGCCGGAGCCCCCGGTCAGGGACCAGGAGTCGTCGTCGATGCCTATGTCGGTGATCATCATGTCGGACCGGCCGTGGTCGGTGGACTGGACGATCAGGGTCCTGCCGAGCAGCGGGGTCAGGTCGGCGGGTTTCATGGCCCCGGCGCCGGTGACGTTGACGGTGGCGGTCCCCGAGGGCGCCTCGCTGCGGTCCAGCGACACGGCGTCCTCGTCGTAGGACCAGCCGGTGACCCCGGTGGGGGCCCCGAAGAATCTCACTGCCACGGCCAGACCTCCCTCAGGGTGACGGTGGCGGAGAACAGTCCGTAGGCGGGGTTGACGCCGGTGACGGCCAGGGACCCGGGTTCGACGCGCATGGTGCCGAAGCCCTCCGGGGTGGCGTAGGGCCAGATGTCCGGGGCGGCGGCC
>ERZ773037.208-NODE-208-length-32060-cov-52.107202_pt1 | contig 32060 bp, 32 predicted proteins | sample MGYA00511466_ERZ773037 | MGnify/ENA primary metagenome ERZ773037 (study PRJEB29015, sample SAMEA2738146) | human oral metagenome | biome: human oral; feature: human-associated habitat; material: saliva | place: China | collected 2202 ... | reverse complement strand
AATCAAACATCGCTTCGCTTGTTTTCTTGGGGCAACTGTGCATAGCATATCTCTATGCGACTAAAGTCGCTAGAGCTATCCTAATTGCGCACCGCCAGTAGTTCTCATACAAAAAAAACACCTTGCAAGCTGCAAAGTGTTTTCGTTTGTACTCTGCTGTCCAGCAACGAATTAACGTTTTGAGAACTGGCTAGCTTTACGAGCTTTCTTAAGACCTGGTTTGACACAGTTTGATTTCAGGTAATTTATAAATAGCTTTATATCAAACTTTATCAGACTTGTACTGCTTTTTTTATTTCAAAAAAATTGAATAAGTTTGATTCAATGAGGGTATTTCAATCATGATTAGTTTCTCTAATTTATAACTTTTACTTATTAACAAAAATTGCAATCTTTGATTTAACTTTAAACTGTATCAAAAAAAAACAACTAAACTTGAATAGAGATAGTAATATTTCCCTTTCTATTCTACTAATCTATTACTCGAACGAATGGAATTAAATTAGTAAAAACTCGTGTCACAACGTAGCCACATCGTGGACACACTATCTCCTCAAAATCCCTGAGGCCTTCATGGGTAGATGTAGAATCATATTCAATTAAAGATTTACATTGTTGACATGTAATACGTTTATTTCTCATTTGTAATTTCCTCTCTGTTTCTATTTCTATTATATCAAAAGTAATCTGAACAGTTTATAAATGTTTTTACTTGGAGAAATCATTAATGATATAATAGAAGAAAACGGAGGTCAACTATGCAAAAAGAAGCTACTATTTCAGACAATCAGCTTTATCGCTATAAACTATCTCGTACGTGGGACTCAACAAAACCTACGATTCTTTTTATTGGTTTGAATCCTTCAATTGCCGATGAAACTATCGATGATCCGACAATCACACGATGTATAAATTATGCAAAAGCCTGGGGATATGGAACCTTACTTATGGCTAACTTATTTGCTTTTAGAAGTACTTACCCAAAGGATATATATTTAGTTGATGATCCTATCGGAAACGAAAATGATAACTATATTTTAGAATGTGTAGCACAATCTGATTTAGTAGTTGCATGCTGGGGAAATAATGGTAGGTATATGGATAGAGAAAATATGATTAAAGAACTTATACCCAATTTATGTTGTCTTAAAAAGAATAAAAACGGAACACCACATCATCCTCTAAGACTCCCTAGAAATATTCGACCAATACCATTCAATTTCTAAATTTGACTTTCCGAAAAAGAAGTATTGTCTCGAAAATTGATCTCCTTATAATGGACTTTTTCTGTTTTTGCCACTATAATGGAAAATCGTTGTTTCGTTCTTGTAGCACTACATTGATAAAATTGAAAAAAAGGAAACCGCATCATGAAAAAACTTATCAGCATCACACTTTTAATTCTATCAGCTATCACCTTAGTTTCTTGTACTAACCAAAACAAAACATCCATAAATGGAGACTACTATTGGATTTCTAGTGAACGAAACGAGCTTGCTTTTACTATCAAAGATGGCAAAGGTACTATTAAACGAGGGGATGCTGATGGATTTACTGTGAACGAAACCACTCAAACCCTTGAATTATCTGGTAACAACGTTTCAGATTCTACTACTAAGTACAAACTTACAGACGGGACAATATCTGCAAACTTGACTGGTACTGAACGGACCTACTACAAGAAAGATAGTGATGCTTACCAAAAAGCTCTTAAGGAGTATGGATATAAATAAAAAGGAAAGGTGATGCTTATGAACAAACTAGATGAACTTTACGATAATCTCTTTGATTTCGTAAAAAATCTTGAAATTCTTATCCAGAAGAATATATTTAATGGCCAACACATTGAAGAACTAACTGTGTTTGGTAACGAAATTATGTCCCTCTGTAAGTCACGGAAATTCAATATTACCTCTGCAGATTTGATGCAACTAAGGGCATTTAATGAACTAATCAATAAAGTTGATTCTCGAGCCAAAGGTTATATTATTAATCAGGTAGAGTTTTTCTTCCGTGAAATCATTGAACCAACAAAAAGTGAACTTCTTTATAAATAAGAGGTTCACTTTTTTGTTATAAACTAACAATAATCCTCAGCAATCTAACCTTTACCTTTAGTTAGTTCTCGTGAGTATATTGAAATGCTGTCCAAATAATACTTAGGAATAACTAAATTTAATGGCTGCTCTTCTTTCACAGTTTTAGGGGTAAAAACTAATTTAGGACCTTTTCTATCACAATTTTTATAATCTACAGGTGACATTTTGAGTCTCTTTTTCTTATCGATATTAATTGAAAAAACTTTTTCCCCAGTAGTTATAGTTTCCTTTATTTCCCCATTTTCTTTTGATATCTCAGAATATTTTTTGGAAAGTTTTCTGAAGAAATTATACAGTTTTTCTATATTTTCATATGTAAGATTAATTGGATTTCGAAGTTCCGCCTTTGGTTCAATTTTCTCAGAGACATTCTCAATGAACTCTTTTAAATCTTTCTTTGACACAACTTTAACCTCAATCTTTGCGATATCTTGAGGAGAACGTAATAAGTCAATTCCTTGATGAAGAAATATCCACTGAAAGACATAATATTCTGTATCTGAGTAAAACTCATCAGAATCAGAAATAGCCCATCCAATACGAAATTCTTCCTTCTGAGTTGACCCAATCTCCATTGCAAAGGTAGGAAGTCCCTTCTTGCCCACTTCTACAATATAGTCAGTCGCAGCCTTGCAATCTACAGCATGATAAGTTCCATCCCCAAAAATCGATTCTGATTTTATTATTAAATCAACACCTCTTAGTTGTAATTTTTTATCACCATTTGTTTCCACATCAATATCAGAGATATTATCTTTCAACATTCCAATCAGTGCCTCTGTTACAATTTTTTCTCTTTTAGTATCAACCTGTCTTTTACTTTTCATACTACCATAGCTTTCTTTTTAATCTCAGTCCCATTTTCCTTCTAACACTTCTTTTAAAAACTTTTTAGGAATCCAAAAAGAATGTTTAGTGATTCGCCTGCCATCAGGTAATTTATCTGTATCAGATAATTTTCCCTTACCTACAAAAACATTCTTTTCAATCTCATAATAAGTATTTTGAGCATGAATTTTAGTGAATATTACTTTATTAACCCTACTTTGAGGAAAATTTGTAGAGACTCTATTACCATGTTGAGTCAATTCAACTCCCTCAGTGATGATGCGTCGTGTTTCTGCCCAAACCCTCTGGACCTCTTCAACTTGTCTATCAGGAAATCCCCAAAACTTGATTGAATCCAAAATAAAAATTTTAGGTTTAACTTCTTTGAAAACTACAAATAGGAATCGCTTGTTACAAATTTCCTGATATGGATGGGATTCTTCCCAGTCATCATTAGTCGCTAGTTCTTTAAAGTTATAATTTTTAAAAGGGGAATCCTCTTTAGGCAATCCGTTTTTATCGACTCGAATGACTCGCAAATTCATATTTGCCTTCTGAAATTCTTGAGTCTTATCTAAGTCTCCCGTTAAACCTAATATTGTTCTTATAAGTGTGCTATTTTTACCTTTTGCCTTTGGATTGATTGAAAATTTTTCATACAGTTCCGCTTCGGACATCCCCTTAAATTCAAGAATTCTCTCAGATATAATTTCGGTAAAAGATTTCTTTTCACCTCTGGCAGCTGCCACTACGCTTTCTTGATCAATCTGATTAAAGATTTTATTGTTAATCAGATAGGTCATATAGCTTGATTTCAATTCCCAAGCACGTTGCTTAGCTAGCTCATCACTAAAAGGCTGTTCTCGAAAATCTCTACCCTTACCTACACCCTTTGTACATGTAGAAAGATAGTTTCCATCTGATTCAGACAACTCATGTGCCTTACCACTCTTAATTTTCTCGGTGATACGTTTGTAATCATCTAAGATTACTTCCATATCTTCTTCAAACCATTCAAAGAGAAATACTTTTTTGATAACGTAATCTGCCATTGTTTGACCATCAAGTAGCCCATTGTAGAAAAGTAACAAAATTTTTGAACACTTTTGCCACAAGTGTGTGGAATAAAAATCATCAAGATTTTCTTCCATATAATTTAAAATGGTTAGTACTAATCTTTCCTTAGCACTGATAGTGCCATTTTTATTAACTTTAAATGGAGTAACTTTTAACTCGACACCAATTTTTTCAAAGTCCGCCACCGAATCATTGTTAGGTTGGTAACCATAAAAGTATTTCTCAATATAATTACCGTACTGTCCTTTTGATCTCAAACTAATTTCCTTATCTTTGAAATCAGATACAGTTTTAGATTGAAAATCCGCATAAGTTTTATATGGTGTACTCTGATATTTTTCAATAACTTGTTCAAACTTTTTATTCAAAAGAATTTGTGAATAATCAACTACACTTTGTAAATCGCTATCATCATAATCAAATAATTGTTTTTCCATACTAATACCCACTGAAATATTTACTATCATTATAACAGATGAAATAGTTGATCGAAACTAAAAATTAAGGTATAATAATCATAATACTAACTTTTAAATAGATTGAGGAACACATGAAAGTTCTAGAATTATTCGCTGGCGTTGGCGGTTTCCGAATTGGATTAGAAAACGCTGATAAAAATCTTTTCCAAACTAAATGGAGTAATCAGTGGGAACCTTCGCGAAAATCCCAAGACGCTTTTGAAGTCTATGATTACCACTTTCCTAATAGTGAAAATATCAATATCAGCATCTCAGATATCCCTGACGAAAAATTTGCAGAGATGGATGCTGACATAATTGTCGGCGGTTTTCCTTGTCAAGACTACTCTGTTGCTCGTAGCAAAAAGAATGAGCAAGGTATTGAAGGTAAAAAAGGTGTCCTATTTTGGGAAATCATCCGTGCCACACGTATCATTAAACCAAAATATCTTATTCTTGAAAATGTAGATCGATTACTAAAAGCCCCGTCTAAACAACGTGGACGGGACTTCGCTATCATGCTTACTGCCTTCAATAACCTAGGTTATTCAGTTGAATGGCGTGTCATTAATGCTGCTGAGTATGGTCGAAGTCAACGTCGTCGTCGTGTCTTCTTCTTCGTTTATCGTAACGATACAGATTTCGCACAAAAGATTGATAAGCAATTTGAGACTGAAGATATTGTTTTTGATGATCACCGATATGATGATTACCTTTATTATTCAGGTCTATTTGCTACCCAATTTCCCATTAAATCTTTCCCTGTAAAAAATCGCCAAGTTTATTATGAGCTCCCCGAAGATATTGTTGAGGTTTCAGACAACTTTACAGGAACCGTTTGGAATACAGGTGTCATGCGCCATGGAAAATATTACTCAATTGATACTGAGTCAAATTATAATGGTAGCCCGATTACTCTAGGTGAGATTTTACAAGATGAGAAAGATGTTCCTGAAAAGTATTTCCTAACTGACCAAGCAAAACTTGAAAAATTTCAATATCTTCGTGGTCCAAAGAAAATTGAGCGAACATCTGCAGATGGCTTCACTTATACGTATTCAGAAGGTGGAATGTCTCCTTATGACGACTTGAATCTTCCTGGACGTACCATGCTAACGTCAGAAGGCACTGTCAATCGTTCTACTCATTTATTATTTGTAAACGACAAGTATCGCCTAATTACACCGATTGAAGCTGAAAGACTACAAGACTTTCCTGATGATTGGACAAGTAAGAAAAAGCTTGCGGATGGTTCAGTTGTAGAGGTTTCAGATAAAATGCGTATGTTCTTCATGGGAAATGCGCTCGTTACTGAAATTGTAAAAGAAATTGGGAAATATATAGCAAAATTATAAAATAAGGAGAGTATATCACTCTCCTTATTTTTGTATTTCCTCTTCCATCATCTGCAATATTTCAGCCTTATCATCAATCGTAAATTCAGGTTTTATCAATTCACTCTCTATTGCTTCATACATAATATCCTTTTTCGCTAACAATCGAGAATATATTTTTCTATCAATAGTTCCTCTTTTTCCTTCTTGACCCTCAGTCACAAAGTAATAATAGTTAGTCTCCTGATTTTCAGGCAACCCTAATCTATGTATTCTATCCCTAGATTGAAGCATATGAGTCAAGTTGAAGGAATATTCTAGATATATTGCATCATGAGCTATTTTATGGAGCGATACGGATTCAGCAAGAGTGTGAGGGTTTGTTATAAGAACATCAAATTCTCCATTTTGGAAAGCTACAATAGTCTCTTCCCTTTGCTTTGCATCTATTCCTCCGTAAATCACTGCAACCTTAATTCCTTTTCTTTCAAGAGCTTGCTTCATTTGATTTATCGTATCGATAAAAATACACCAAATAACTATTACTTTAGAATCGTTTATAAGGTGCTCAGCTAATTTGACACACTCATTAAATTTAGTGGAACTAGTGATTGAATCAATCAACGCCAACTCATCCTCATCATAGAAAGGGGTATCATCCGATAAAACAAACTCTTGCTCTTCTTCAAGCCCATAGTCACCATACATATCAATTGAAATTTTGTCTTTCAATAACTGTGGATTTGAAGAGAGCTGTATTAAGCGAATATAGAGTTTAAATGGTTGATTACTAAATTTTTTCCATAACAGATTGATAATCTGTTGCTCAGTCTGATTAGCAATCACTGAAATAATGTGATCATCGTTTTCCTTTGGAACATTCAATTCTGCCTTTGTAACTCTCCAAAAAAATGGAGATAATTTTTTATTAAAATTAGCAATCGTAAAATCATCTGGATTTTTCAAGGCTGACAGTTGTATGCCAAAATATTCTTTAAATTCATTTTCAAAAAGAATGTGTAAAAAATTCCAAGTATCCTGATATGTATTAGGGATAGGAGTTCCAGTTAATACATATTTATATTTTGTTTTTTTCGAGATATCAATTGAGATGCTTGCCCTACTTGAGTCAACCCTTTTAATTTTATGAACCTCATCAAATACCAGCATTGTTCTTGAATCAACTACATTATTTAAAGCTTCTTTATATTTTTCCAAAGATTCATAGTTCACTAAGAATAGGTTATATTCATTAATATTTTTAAAAAACATCTCTTCACGAAATTTTTCATCGTGGACATCTAAAACAGTCATCTCCCTCTTATTACCGAAAACTGATTTAAATTCTGTTTTCCATGCTAGGAAGGAGTTCTTGGGCCCAATAACTACTAACTTATCGATTTTGTTTATTTGACTACTAGATAGATAGGCAAACGTACCATATACCATTGAGGTTTTTCCCGAACCTGGCACGGAAAAATTGGCCACTCGTTGCATAGTGGCTTGATAAAAACTAACCCAACTTTGAATTTTGTATAATGGTCGAGTTACTTCTGAATTTACAATATTTACAAATTCTGTCAGTGAAGCATCGAAAATCTGATCCTGATTTTTTATAGCCAAACCTCTTTTTGCGACTGAATCGATTTTAAATTCCGAATCATTGATGAACTGATATACATTATCTGTAACAATCAGCTTCTCACCTGTCCTACCCGAGTATCGTTCGAAAAGTTTAATAATTTCTTTTATATCAACATAACTCAAATCATCTTTAAATTTTTCAACTCTTTCGTCTGAAAAGCCTTTCCTAATGATTTGTTTCATTGAACGTTGTTTTAAATCTAGAGGTTTTTTTAAATTATTTACTATCCGCAACCCATTATCAAAATACAAAACAATTGCGTTATCTTCAAAAATATTTTTTTCCACAATAACTTTTCCTTGGCTAAAAGATATTAGCTTCGATTTAATAACTTCATCGATAGATTTAACGAAAATCATTCCATCGTTATTTTCTTCTCTCCACAGCTTTTCAAAATAATTCGATTTATCTAGCAATTCTTGCTCATTTGACTGCCAACTACTGATGACTGTTATATCTTCGTAGTTTTTTGTGAATGCTGCTTCGGTTTCATTCAAAGAACCTGAAAAATAGACTATATTGCCAAAATCATCTTTGAACATCCCATATTTTGCATGAAAGAGCCCCGTATGAGTAAATCCAATTTTGATATCAACCAACCCAATTTCAATAAGATATGACAAATTAGATAAGTTTTTCTTCTGACTATTTGTCAATAAGGAAAAATCAATTCTACTTTCAAGTTCAGTTAAGATAGATTTATTTCGATTTTTATATCCCGCAACAATCTGCTCATAATCTTTTTCTGATATTTCATGCGAAATAATCAAACGAAATTTTCCGCTATTTACTAAAAGATGTTCAATCCCTTTAGCATAGTATGCCAGAGAGACGGAGCTAAAATATCCACTTACACGATCATATTTGGTCGAAGATTTTAGTGCTAAACTATAAAAATTCTCAGGTATATTATCTGTTGCGGTTGAATAAAATGTTTTAAAATTAAAATCCGATAACATCCTAACTACTCAATCCATTAAGTTCACTTTGAATTTTTTCAACAATTGAAATAAAGGTGGCTTGTAATTCAGGGTTCATTCTCTCAACGGCATCTTTATCAATCTCTTTAATAATATTTTGGGCTTTTTTTAGCATCTCAACAGGCTGATTTTGTGCATTTGATAACTTTTTAGATTCAACATAATTTTCTGTCACTTGAGTAATTGCTGTCTTTATGCCCTTATCTAAATTTAATACCTTAGTAGATGAAACTAACTCTTTTGTTTTCTCATCCTCGAAGTAGTCATTAGCATCATCTAAAATCTGACTTTCATCCAGCTCATTAAATAACTCCGTACTAAGTTTACCATCTTCGATGACAGAACGAATTTCACGTATTCTTCGTGAAATATCTCCACCTAATGAAAGTATATTTAAAAACAAGAATTCTTTTATATCTTCAATTCGATCTAAATCTATATTTTTACTTTTTAGAATCTTATATATTTCACGGATTGGACCATCAATCTTTTGGTCTCTAGCGATATAAAATTTTAATGGTTGTCTAACATAGTCCAGATATTCGACCATGAGATTCGCAATCGCAATTTCCTCTTTGACTTTATTTAAGGTCATTTGAGTTTCTCTCGCATATTCTTCTGGACTAAATGTTCCACCTTCTTCAATCAAATCCCTGTAAATATCAACTAATCTGTCAATGGGATTATAATCAACTTTTGATTCAACTGCGTGCTGAAGATTTAATTCTAACCGCTTAATATCTTTTTCAGTATAATTTCCATTCTCTAAAATCACAGCTTCTAAATAAGAAAATTCAGCACCTGCTCCTTCTCTAGATAGTTGTCTTAGAGATGTGAAGCGACGATTTCCGTCCAAAACTACTCCGTTTGCTAAGACTACAGCTGGTTCAGTTTGTGACATTATCTTAATATTTGCTTTGGTTTTCTTCAAAGCATCTGGGTTACTTTTTTCGATATAATCTTCAATTATCTTATTGAAAGCTTCGTTATCTCCCATTGGGAACTCATTGCCTTCATCAATAAACTGAGAAACATACGTTGCAATACGCCCATTTTTCTTATTATAAATTAAATGTTCAATGGGAATCCGATAAACATCAAAAATTTTAGTCATTCCCTGAATTGTTAGTTTTTTAGAAGAAACAGGTTCTCCAAGTTTCAATTCCAATAAGTTCATTTCCCATATACCTCGTCTAAATAATCTTCTTTGCTTATATATACTTTATTTAATTCTTTTGAATAGAATGCACCACTACTGATCAGACGCCTTTGCACATCATATTCATCTAAATTAATACCATATTTAGAATTTATATCATCAGTGAAATCCTCAACATTCACTGATTCATAGTTGACTAAATTATCAATTAAAAATTCATTTAGATATCTCTTTGTCTCATCTTTAACATAAACTGTTGGAAAACTTTGGCTTACAGCTTTTATCATTTCAGAGGTGCTAATCAATCTATCTAACGAAATCAAATCAAAACCATCTTCTATAAGCTTATCTTGAAAACCTTCATTTATCAACGACACAATTGTGAAGTACTTTCCTTTTTTAATAGTATTTTCAACACTAGATACAAATTTTTCCAGATTCTCTTTCTGATAGCCTCTAGCTTCAAGAAAGTAAGTATTAATATATGTATCTTCGGATATTTTCAAGATTTTCATCTCTTTTTCAAGAGTATATAACGCATTATAATATTCGGGAGTCCCTATATAAGATTGTTGTTCAATCTTAAACGTTTTTCCTGATAAAATTAGCTGAGACAAAGCTTCGTATGCAGATTTAAATTCAATTTTTACTACAAGTTCGCCACGTTCTACATATCCAAGTTCTATTAAAAAGTCATTCCTGCTCGGAATTACATCTATATAGGATTTTAAAATTTCATAAAATTCTTGTTTCTCGTATACGTCCTCATTTAAAAGTGACCGTAGGTGTTGAATTTCGCTATCAAAATAATCCGACTCAAAAAAAATAACTCTATTTATAATTACATTACTGAATTCACTTGAAAGATAAGCTGCTAGCGATTTTATCTGTAAGCCAAAATTATCATACATATAGCTAAGAAATTCGTCTAAAGATTTTCTGTTATATTTTAACAAATTCTCCTGTACATAATATCTTTTTGGATATTCACCTTTTGTAAATTCAGGATTTCTTCCCAACTTTATCACGTCCTCAGTAAGTTGATATTTTTTACAAAAATAGTGTAATTCGGAACCATCACGTATATCCATAGAAAGCATCAACTCTGGATTTCTCTCAAATATGTAATGCATACTGTAAGTCCCATCCTCCAAATCTTGAAAAAGAATTTTCAATTCACTTTTCAGTTGGTCACTCACTGTCAAATTATGATATCTAAATCCATTTTTAAAAGAAAAAATAATATTTTGATATCTTTCTAGTTGGCTTTTAAAACTTTCTACACTACTAAAAGTGAGTTTAGAATTTCCCTGAATTTCTTCACTATATAAATAGAATAGCTCCTCTGCGTTAAAATATTTTTGTAAATCTCTATTTTTGTAGAGTACATCTATCACAGCGTTCTCTCTAGTAAGTTCCTTTAATCCATGACTAGTTAAATAGAATTTGGAGTCATGTAGAAATGATTGTTTTTGCTCATCCGTAAAGTTTCCATTGGCTATTTTATGAGCTATGTCCTTATCTCCCTTTTTATAGAGCAAGGACAATAACTCGTAAACTCTCCCATCACTACAAAAATAGTCCTTAAACACTTGCAAAGATATATCATACTCAGTAAACAAACTGCTGTATTCTTCAACTTCTACTATTCTAGGTAAGTTAGATACAAATCTTTTTAAGACTTGTCTTACCCGTTCTCGGCTTACTCCGAACTCATCGCCAATTTCCTGTAATGTTTTTCCTGAAATCCTTTTTTCAAAGTAAGATTTATTATTTATATCCAATAGTAAAAATTCATCCAAGGTATAACGTAGTGTGCCACCCGATTCTTCGCTTGGTCTCTGTTCAATGTAGTAATCCTCGTTTAAATTAAAATATTTTTTTAACTCTTCAATGTAACAAATATTATTAAAAGCAAGGATATAGCCTGAACTGTCTTTCGTTCGAATAATAAAGCCTTCATCAGACAAGTCTTGTAATATCTCAGCCGATAAATTCTGTTTCTCAACTTCTGAATCAGTTACAAATGTATTTTCTAAGAAGTACCTAAAATTCTTCCATTTATCAATCTCGATTTGATGGTTTACAAGCGTCTCTTTAAACGTATCAATTTGAATTCTTGCCTTTTTAGAAGAGGCAAGTAACCCTTTTTCTTTCCAATCAATAGCATCTAATAGATTTGATAATTCACTAATTGTATCAGCTTGTTTATATATCTTATTTGAGTCAACTTTAGTCCCATTCGACTCAAGCAAATATAATTCATCAAATACATTTGGTATTCTAGCAATTGTTTCTAATGAATTATATAAATATTCCTTTAGTTTCTTTTGTTTATTAGGAGTATAATTCTCTGATAGCTTGGGGTTATACTCTAAGAATAAATCTAATAATTCTATATCATCTTCACTTAATGTGGTTGCCAATTTCGACTTCAATCCAAATCGTCTCAAAAAGTATATCGAAACGCTCATTAGCTTTAGCTCTCCTATTTTTATCTGCCCTATCTCAATAAATATATGATATATTATACCTCATTTTATTGTATCAGATAACTTTTTTAAAGTCTGTCTAATTTTATGTTTTCCTTTTTACATAATATAAAGTTAGATTATTTATCTCTTTATTACCCTCTGAACATCATATTAATGTTCAGACGATGTCTTATTTTTTTAAGATTATTTTATGTTTAACGAATGATGGCTATACTCAAATATCCTTATATTTTTCATCTCTTTCCTTTGTTTTACTTTAAAAACAAAATAATGATTTCTTCCATCTTTTGCATTTTCTTGATTTAATCTGAAGTAGTTAGTGTGACACATTGCCATCGTTCGAAGAATATCATCAGTCAAAAATGTGAGTGGAACGCTCATATTAGAGTACCTTTGGAAATCCTCCTCAAAATGCGAGTAGCTCTCAGAAAAGTAGTCTATTTGTAAATCACCTGCGTATAAATTTCTTCTATCCATTTCTTCCTTCTTTCAATGGTATAAAATTTCCAACAATGATACCTACTACTCGTGGATCTTCATCATAGGAGATAAAGACATCATCATATCTTGGATTAATCGAAACTAAGCGTAAACCCTCTTCTTCACGGTAAACTCGTTTAATATAGGTTTGGTTATTACATACTACAGCATAGACTGCTCCATCATAATCAAAACCTGTCTCACGGATAAGGGCTACTGAACCGTTATGATATTTAGGTTCCATAGAATCACCAGATACCCACGAGGCAAAATCATGTGCTAGTTCCTCGTTAAAATAAACAGTGTCGTAGTTTCGATCATCATAAACCAATGCACCAATACCAGCAGACATTTTTTCGTAAACATGATATTCGTAGAGATTTTCGGAAACCGATATTACGTTTTGAGTTTTCTCTTTTTGAACCAAGTCACGAGCATATTCTACTACTTGATCTTTACCTTTATTCGACAATGTATTATACAAACGAACAATTTCAATTTCTGTAAAATATCCTTTGGGTACTGTGAGTATTTGTTCTAGTCGTTTTACTTTCTCTTTGGATGGTTCTTTTACTCCACGTTCCCATGCCGAATAGGCTTGATAGCTAATACCTAATTTATCCGCAATATCTTTTTGAGTCATTTTTAGCTCTTTTCTACGAGCTTTTAGTTTTTCTGGTTGATACATAGTTCTCCTCACATTAATAGTAACTGTATTTCTGCCTTTTTTCTTGCCTCTTCATCTGAAAATTTTTCTTTATCCCAAACATACGCAATCGACTTTCCTTTATTATAAATAAGCCACGTTTTTATATTAATACTACTTACTTTAATGGCTTTCCAGTTGGCTTGGTTTAATAAATCTGGGTATTCTAGACTCGTTGCAAAGCCTACTTCACTAATTCTCTGCTTAACCTGATTTATAAGTGAAGGTTGAAACTGATGAAACTCCTTGATGATTTGCTCTCTAATATCATGAAACAAACGAAAAATAGAAGCGCTTTTCCCTTCAATATAAGTCTCAACTGCTTGTTTTATTTCACTATCTTTATCAGGATAATATTCCCGTAAAAAGTCCAAAAGACGAAAAAATAAAGCTTGTTTTGAAACTTCAAGACTATTTTGCACTTGAGGGAAGGTCTCACAACTATAGTATATTTTTGATAACAGAACAATATCTGGCATTAATACCACAGCTGAAAAAATATTCGCCTCTCGCTCTAGTAAGTTCTCTTGATTATCAATTAATTCTGCAAAATAATCGCCCTTATGTTTAAGAATAAAATGCCCTAACTCATGGCATAAAGTGAAATTCTGCTTTGCTTTAGTATTATCTCGTTCATAGGAAAAACTTGTTCCTAGTTCATCAACTACAGTTAATCCTTCAATTTTATGATTTGAAAAGTGATGGGGAAGCACTTGAATATTGTTTTCTTGAATACAGAACCGAAAATAATAGTCAAAATGATAGTTCAGTAAAGAAATATCTTGGTCTTTCATAAACTGATATAGCGCTTGTTTTGTTGTACTACTTACTCTTGTATACAAATCATTCAAAAAATGGTACCTCCTTTAAATATAGGATACAAAACTAAACCTATTTGGTTGAGTTATATTGTATAAAAAAAGTGGATATCTGTCCACCTTTTTATGAATCAAATAAATCTAATCAATCTTTTTATAATTTATCAATAATTCTTCAAACAAATCTGATAACTTTTTTGCCTCTCCGTAGCTAGATCCAAATGCTTCGGATGTTATTGGAGTCTGTATATGTTCTGCTATGACCTTCAAATTATCGGCAAAAAAATCTTTAGTATAGTCCTTTTTTTCTTTTGCTATAGGAATCAGAACTTTATCTAAGAACATTACCAAAGCCTTAAAACCAACTGATTTTTGCAAAATTGATTTTTTGTTTCCCCAATCATTAACAAATACTTCTTTAACGGCTGAAAAATAATTCAATAAAATCTTATAAATAACATCATCTTTTTCATTCTCAAATAATTCCTTAAAAACAAGATTTTTTAAAATTAAATCTTTGAGGGGAGTGACAAACGAACTTTGTGTGATAGGAGCATAATCCTGATTGTCCATTTTATATCCTAACATCTTAATAGAATTTACAAAAGGTGAATCTTCATCATCATTAAAAGATTTTGCAATATTATGTAAAGTCTTTTCTAGGCTCCTTCCTGGAGAAATCTCAAATAATTCATAGATGATTGAACTAGGAACTCTTACTTGTTTACCATTAATTGTAATAAAAATCAATGCATCTTCATATGGTTCTGTATTAAACATAATCACACATGGAAGAACTAAACTATCTCTTTTATTAGACTGCATGATTCCATATAAGCGGTGCTGCCCATCAATAATAGAAAACTGTTCTACTGCTTCCTCTTTAAAATAAAACTTATCTTTATCCATAATAATATTGTCACTGTTACCAGATAAAATTATAGGGGTTGGGAAAATCGCATCCTTTTCTTCCGCATATGTTGCAATTTCTTCAATTCTTTTATCTTTTAAATCACGCTGAGTTAACCGACCAACAAAGGTATTAGAATTAATATTTTTATACTTTTCAGATAACCTATTTGCTTTAGCTATTTGAAAGATTTCTGAAGCAATAAGTACACCCATATACATTGTACCTGCGGGTTGTTCGAATTCTATATATTGAAAAACTAAATCCTCATTAGTGACTTTACTTTTTAATTTACTCACTATAATTTACCTCCACTAAAACTGTCCATATCCTTATTTTGTACCATATCTTTTTGATTCTGTTGTAGCTCTTCTGAAAATAATAAATTATATTTGGTATCTTTCATTTTTTCCTTTTTCAATATCACCCTGTAATTAAAAAGAAAATCAAAAAGAAAAACTATAATTGAAAATATAATCGGGACAACTAAATCTTTAACTGGAGAATTTGATAAAAATGAAACGTACAATAACACAGATATCATAATCAGCAATATTGATCCCATAAGAAATAAAATATTTGACTCTTCGTTTTCATTAATTGTCTTATTCCTTTTTCGTAACCTCAAATACGGTAGGTAAAAAAACATTAATTCATCGTCATATACTGCTACTATAAATGTTATTACATGTGAAATAACTATTGTTACTAAGGTACCTTTTGTAAAAAACGAAAAAAATACTTCAGTAAGTTTAAGTTTTAGCGCAGGTGTTACCCATGCTATGAAAAGAGGTAGCAACAAACTTGTTGTCAAGGAGGCCAGAAAAATACATAAAGTCTTCGTAATTGCTTCAACTTTAATTTTTTTATCTATATCAATATCAGTGGTTTTATTCTTAATTGAGCTCATTAAAACTCCTTTCAAATCCTCATCTCAGTTTTTTCCCATATCAAAGACATATTCTTAAGCTCTCCTATGTTATACATAACATTAGTAGTTCTTATTTTCATCGAACACCATTCTACGCTTTTCCATAAACTCTATCAACTCTTTTCTAAAAATTTCCTTCTCTTCTTTAGTCAGACCTTTTGAATTCATACGGAAAAGCAATTCAATATTATCTAGTTCATCAGCTTTTTCTTCTGAATTACCAACTAAATAATCAACTGACACATTTAAAACTTGTGCAATCTTGACTAGATTATCTTGTGTTGGTTTTTTCTTTCCTCTTTCCCAGTCCGCATAAGAAGACTGGACTATTCCCAATTTGTTAGCTAGTTCAACTTGTGTCAGGTGAGCTTGTTTTCTTAGCTCTTTTAAGCGTTCCGAAAATTCCATTTTAAACCTCAAAAAATATTTTCAACTTTTTCAAATAACCCCTTGACAAATATCGCTTATAGCGATATTATGTAAATATAGCTGATGGCGATATTATAAACAAAAATAATAATCACTATCAGAGTGAGATCATTGACAATTAAATAAAAAGTGCGTCTGACAACCAGAAGACTGACTATCAAACTACACTAAACTTCGTACCTTTATTGTAATTGTTTTGATAAGTAAAGTCAAGTCTGTTTTATGGTTGAAGCGAAGATAAAAACAAGTATTTTGTGGGCTTCCACGCATTTCGGACCATTAGCACTTTTGCCGAATAATAAAGTGAACTGGTTGCGCAAGATTGCGTAAGAGAATCCCTAGGGTATGATAAGGACTACCCAAAGAGATTGGCCGGGCAAGCGATGGTAATTGACGCAAAGCACCTTGCTAAACGTTGCCACCGTGGAAAGAGGAATCTTTCCAACCAAACAACTTTTCTTTACTGCTGTCTATCTATATAGATGGACTTACTCTCAAGCTACTAAGTCTTCTTTATATCTTAGTAGCTTTTTTATGCTTACAATTAAGGAGAAATTATGACTAACTTTTTTCGCATTACAATGTAAACGTCTCTATGATAACTATGAATTCACCTATGGCATGTTTAGCTACTCGTCTCAACTACAAGCTAAACTCTATGCACAAGCTCTTCTTGACCTCGAACATTTAGTCCAAGAAGCTCGTAAGAACAACTATCCTAGCGGTGATATTCAGTTCTATAGTCGACAGTTTAAACGTAGACTATTTACCCACTATTACTCAAGAGTGAAGCAATTAGCTTAACTCTTTTTCTTTTGCTCAAAATAAGAAAGGAAAACCCTATGATTCCAGAAACACTTGTTATGAAACCAGATTTTATCGGCCCTGCTTACTACGAAAAATTAGGGAATGCCCCTCGCTTTATCTTTGGTAAAGAAGGTAAATACCAACGTCATATTCTTAATAGCGAAAAGCATGGGGCCTTCCACGTTATCACACCTGCTTCTACCATCGTCTTTCCGGAAGATGCTCTCGTAGAAGCTATTAACCCAATTTTTCTCTCAGACACGGCTCTAAACGGCAACTCGGTTGCCCCAGCTCTCAATGTCTTTGCGGAAAAATTAGTCCTAAAAAAATAAGAAAGTAAAGGAGAAAATACCTATGGCTAAAATCGGATTAAACTATGGAGAAAAACTACAAATTGCAGACAAGACCTATCGTGTCATTACGGATGGTCTAAACGTACCTGAAGTGCTTGGAAAACTCTCTTTCCGTGGCATTGAAGGGCCTGATATCATCTTTGAAGAAGACCGCACCCAACGAAACCCTGACGGCTCATTCGTTCAAGTCAACACAGGGGAAATCCGAGGGATTGTGGTGGCGATTCATTCTTCTGTCCAACATGAGACTCTCTTTTTCACCATTGCTGATATGGCACAGTCTGAAATCGAAGATCTAGGCATTAAATACCGAGAAGAAGTTGAGCTGGAAGATATCGTCATTACCCACACTCACGTTAACCGTAATGATATTTACAAGCTCTTTGCTTCTAAAATCAAGAAAAAGAATGGAGGGGCACCTATCAAGGAAAACAAACCTCTAGACAACAAAAAAGAAAACTAGGAGGTGATACACTATGAAGCTCTTTACCTATCGTGGGATAAGAGTTAGGGCCTTTTATCGTCATATTAGGGGAATCACCTGGTTTATCTGGTGGTTCCCTTCTTTGTTAGCGATTGGAAATTACTGCTATCTTAACCTAGAAGAATTGAAAGACCACCCCTTACCACAAGTTTACTATATCGGGGGTATTCTTGTTACATCTTGTTTGGTGTCTTACCTACTGAATCGTATGTGTTACGAGAAAATCGTCTTCTTCCAAAAGCTCAATAGTCTACGGATTTTATCTCGTTTCCTGATAGAAAACAACCTCTATTTGATAAAAAACGTCAGACGTGAAAACAAAACGATTGAAAAAATTGTCCTTCCTCAGGTGTACTTGAAACAGTCTCGCTACAAGATTGAAGTCCGTTTTATTCTAGAAGGCAATAAATTTCAGGACCGTTTTCTTAATCTTGGCTCGACCCTTGAAGTCATGTTTAATGGGGACTTTCGTAATAAAACCTTTGATAAGCGTTTCATCACCTATGACATTGCTATCAACCGCATTGATAGTCGTATCACCATTAATGAGGTCGAGGTCAAGGGCTCTAAAGTCCAACTTATGACAGACGTCACTTGGGATTATATTGAAGAGCCTCACCTGCTCATTGGTGGGGGAACTGGTGGAGGTAAAACCGTTGTCCTTATGACCATTATCTATGCACTGGCTAAAATTGGCTTTGTGGATATCTGTGATCCTAAGAACTCTGACCTAGCCGGGCTCAAAAAGATTCCTGTCTTTCATGGTCGTGTCTATACAAGCAAAGAAGATATAATCCAGTGTTTTAAAGAAAATGTTGCCTTCATGGAAAAACGGTATGAACTCATGTCCACATCACCCAAATTTCAGGCTGGGAAGAACTTTACACACTACGGCATGACACCTAAATTCATCCTCGTAGACGAGTGGGCAGCCCTTATGGCCAAGATTGACCGTGACTATAGCCTACAGTCTGAACTCATGGAATACCTCTCTCAGCTTGTCCTAGAGGGCCGTCAAGCTGGTGTCTTTATCATCTTTGCCATGCAACGGCCTGATGGAGAATTCATCAAGACAGCTCTTCGGGATAACTTTATGAAACGCCTCTCAGTTGGCCACTTGGAATCAACAGGCTATGACATGATGTTTGGAGACGCCAACAAAACCAAAGAGTTTAAAAAGCTTGATGAAATCAATGGGGTCAAGGTTAAAGGTCGAGGCTATATCGCAAATAACGGGGACTTGGCTGGCGAATTCTTCTCCCCTTACGTACCACTCGACCAAGGCTTCTCTTTCTATGATGCCTACGCAAAAATCCCTATTATGGAATATGATGGCGAAGAATTTGAGGTCTTTGGAGAAAGCCTTTTACAACCCAAAACGATTGAAGCAATAGAGGAGGAAGATGCTCTAAATAATGAAACCAATGGAAGACCTCTCAAGGAATTTGCGGAGGAACAGGACCTGAAAATGGCGACGCTTCGAAAGATCATTTATCTCTTGCAAGAACAAGGGATTGTTTTTGAACGGACGGAATCCGCCATTCTAGTCGACCCTTTTCAAGAAGAACTTCTTCTTGAAATCCTTATCCACTTTGAGGAGGGAGGACGCAAGTCTTATCCAAAAGCCGTTGAAGCGACACTTGGTCATCATGGGCTAGGACAAGGGCAAGGGCAAGCCTGACCACAGGTCAGGCGCAGACCGTAGCCCGAAGTTCCTAGGCCATGATGAGACTTCAACCCCCGATTTCTAATAGGGGGGTTACATTTGGCCAAAGTGCCACGTCCACCCCTCCTCATTCCTTGTGGGAGTTGGGATTTCAAGATTTAGAAAGTGTGTCACTTTGGTCCAAAAAGTGTGTCACTTAGTCAAAAGGAGGTGTTCCCATGAATGACTAAAATGAGTCCCTTTCAGATCAAAAACTTCAGAAAACAAACAGGCCTTAGTCAAAAAGCTTTTGCACAGGCCGTTAGCCTACCTGTAAGAACTTACCGCTCCTATGAATCAGGAGAAAGAGGACTCACCATTGACAAGTTCCGAGAACTCAAAGAAAAACTTGGTTATTATCAGGAGTGTCACAAAAATCATCTTAGAGCTCACATCGACTACTTGCGATTAACTTTCCCCAGTTTGCGAGATTTAGAAGCTTTCTGTGAGAACTTTCTTTTTTGTCACTTAAGCGAATTTACTGACCAAGAAACACGTCTTATGAATTATACCCACTTGTGGCAACGAGGAAACATTTGGATTTTCGATTTCTTTGATAAGTCTGCGACCAATAACTACCAAACGTGTCTTCAACTCTCTGGTCAGGGCTGTCGGGAGATGGAACTCCTCTTAGAACACAAGGGGATTTCTTGGCAAACCTTTCTTCAAACTATTCTCTATGCCTACCAGGATGTCAGGGTAAAACGCCTCGATATCGCTCTAGACGAACTCTATAAAGGCTATGGGCACGAGGAGGAACATGTCCAAATCCCAAAGCTCATTGAGAAGCTCTATGCCAAAGAAATTGTCCTAGATACCATTCGAAAATGGAACATCACTGGTGGAGGTTCCTTCACCGATAACGAGGACATGGAAGCCAATCACGGTCTTTCCCTTTACTTTGGGAGCCGACAAAGTCAACTCTACTTCAACTTTTATGAAAAGCGATACGAAATCGCTCGTATGGAAAATATCTCCTTGGAAGAATCCTTGGAGATTTTTGGTATCTGGAACCGCTACGAGCTACGCTTTTCAGACCAGAAAGCCCAAGGGGTTGTGGAGGAATACATCAACGGGGTAGACCTGGGAGAAATTGCAAGAGGTATCATGAACAAGGAAATCCAAGTCTATGATGGTGTCACCCGTTTTGGAGCCTATAAGCCCGATGAAAAATGGCAAAGACTCTTTGGAGGAGTTGAACCCCTAAAACTCTCAACCAGTCCACAGCCCTACAGTATCGAACGGACCATTCGCTGGTTAACCTATCAAGTCGCAAATTCTCTTGCACTCGTTTCTGAAGCAGACAAAATCATGCAAACAGAATACATGAAGATGATTCAAAATAGCGGTGAAATTACTGATCGTGGGGAGGCTATCTTAAGACTCCTCAAAACCAACAAACACTATGAACACTAGAAAGGAAATCCCTTATGGAATACAAAGTCGAAATCAATTCACTAAACAACTTTAAAGCCTGGTCTGGTGGACTAAGTACCTTAAACACTGTCCGTGAACGTGGTGGCATAGATACCCTAACCACCATTTGTGAAGACCTCTTTTCCGGGGATACCCCCACCGACACTCAAATCAATGATTGGCTTTGGTTTGATACAGACTTTATTTACCAGGCACTAGGCTACGAGGACCTCCTAGAGGGCTAATTCATGCTCAAAAAAATCTATCAAGCAGACTTCCTCCTTCTTCCTGATCAGGAGTTCTGGAACATGTATATCCTCCTTAGGAAAGGGAAGGACTTCTACTATGAATGTGCTGGAAGATGTACCGAAAAGCCACCCGATGACAGGGGCTTCTACAACTATGAACATGCCTGTTTCACCCTAGATGGTCAGGTTCTGAGTCTCAATAAACGGATGCGTCCCTCTCTCATTGCCTATATTCAACAGACCATCAAAAACAATCACGAAACCTTTAGAAAGGAAATTGATATGGCTACTAAAACGATATTTGAAACCAAAGTTGGACAAGTTACCAACGAACTGGGAGAATTGCTCAAAAAGAAAGACCACAAACAAGCTTGGACCAAGGCAGGAGAACTAAATGCCCTTCTCAAAAAAGAAGAAGCCAAAGACCTAAAGCCTGAGTTCGTCGAACAACTCCACAATGAGTTACGAGGCTACTACTACATCAACAGTGAGATTGAAAAAGCCAATAAGCGCCTCTATGCCAAAGGTTCCAAACTCATTGAACTTGCTAGTCTCTAAAAGGAGGACCTATGACGAAAGCTAAACGATACTTACTAAAAGCAAGAGAATACCTCTCAAACTTTAAAAAGGTGGAGAAGAAAGGAGGCCCACCAAAGCTAAAAGTTACTACGAAAAAGACCGTCAATCTAGCTGTTATCGGAGGAATTTCGTTCCTCCTTTTTGTTGGTCTTATGGGATCCGTCCGTGCCATCACACTCTCAAATAAAGTGGGAACACTACAAGCTCAAGTGGAAGCGACTCAAAAACAAAAAGCACAGCCTATAGACGCTAATCGCAAGTATGACTACAAGCTCCAGTATTACCTCAATGACTATGTCTACGCCTACTTCACCCTCCCACAAGAAGGGGATAAACAACAAGCACAAGTCGAACACCTCAACAGTTTCTATAACTTCGTTCCAGACGTTAAAGCACAAGGTCAAGTGCGTAACCCAAGTACCCTAGTCTACTCACAATTAGTCACCGTAGAAGGTAAGGTAGCCACATACAAGGTCAAATACAAGGAAATGATTCACCATGACAAAGACACCGAGGAAAAAGAACTAGTATCAGGATTTAATATTCCCTTTGATGAGAAAGAGGGGAAATACTATGTATCTGGACTCCCTTGGTTCTCAGCGATTGACTCTTCACAAGCTGGACACTTTAGCGAAGACGACCAACTCCAACTCACAGCTAACGACCACGTCTCAGATAGCCAACACAAGAAGGTTGAAAAGTTCCTCAAGGTTTTCTTCACCAACTACACCACTAACCAAGACAACCTCAACCTCATTGCTAAGAACGTTGCTATTGTAGCTAATAGCACCTTTAAAACGATTGACTACACCTATCTTAAGAAAGATGAAGATAACCTCATAGCTTATGTACAAGCAACCTTTGAGGTGGGAGGAACGACACACTCCGAAAACTTCACCTTCACGCTCTCAGAAAAAGACAAGAGCTACTATGTCACAAAACTAGAACACACCATTCCGCTCAACTACGCAAACGATAGAGATTAGGAGAACTCTATGAATACAGACAATCTACGCACCTTCCTCCAAGGCGATGGGATTTGGATTCTCACCGCTATCGCTGTTTTGTTGGCTATTAAAGCTTGGCGAAACAGTTCTTGGCTTCAACTCTTCTCAGTCGTTGGTTTCTATGCCGTCATTGTCTCAATCGCAAAAGGACAAGACATCCTAAAAGTGGTCGGCTGGTTCCTACGACTCTTTGGTATTGATTCAGGACTTTAAGTATGGCTGAAGAAAGACTCTATGACTACAGTAAGGGCTTGAACGCCCCCTATTGGATCCAGGAAATCAAGACAAAAAAAGGGACTCGCCTTTGGTACTTTGCGACACCAATGCAATTATCCTTTTTCATTGTCTTTACTTTCGTTTTTGTGGCCATGTTGCTCTTTGGAGGATTCATCCTGGTTCCCCTCGCAAAATTCACACACTCTATTTCACTACTGCTCTACTGGTACCTCCCCTATAAACTCGCTAAATTCTACACCGAATACGAACCACACGGTAAGAAGATGCACGTTTTCATCGGGGACTACCTGATTTACTTTTGGGATTTCAAGCTCAATCAAAAAGCGATCTACCATGAAGACCGAATAGAGCCAGTAGAAGAAATTGTCTTTGAGAAAACAAAACTATAGAAAAGGAGGTCCTATGAGTATTACCTTAACCTATCCTATTAGGGAAACCCATGAAAATCTAGCCCTCAAAAAAGATCGAACGGTAGTGGCTTATTACCGTATTCCCAATACTCCCATCACTATTACAGATGAAGAGAAAAAGGGCAAACACAAAATCACAGTTGCTCAGATGATGAAAAAGCTCCAGAAAAACAAGGCCTTTGAGATTTCACTCATTCCTAGAGACTATCTTTTAGAAGAGAAGATGAGGGACTTTTCAGAAGCATTGGCAGATGATAGCCGTGAACTGGGAGAAGAACTTCTTCTTTACACGGTTGACCGTCTCACGGATGAAATGGAAATTCCTTATCAGTTTGATTGGGTTGTGGGAGTGACCTTACGCAAACAAAATCATGGGGCAACGGTGAAAGATTTAGCCTATGAGAGTTTTAACGAGTTCTCGGAGAAAATCGCAAAAGGTCTTGGCTACGAATACGCATTGAGTCCCACCTGGTATGACGATTACAGAAGTGACGAATTCACTATTTTCCAAGCTTTCTCTGTCCTACGTGCTAAACGTCTGACCAATGAAGAACTCTTCTACTACCAGCGGATGCAATACCTCCGCTATATTCCCCACTACAAAAAGGAGGTCCTTGCTAATCGCTCCCAATTTAATATCACAGACACCCTGATTAAAGTCCTAAAAGGAGGCTTCCTCAAGCTTGAAAGTCCTTATGGTTCCTCTTTTGTGACTATTCTTCCTGTTGGAAAGTTTCCCGTGCAATTCAACGGCTTTCACCTAGGCGAATTCGTTCAACGCTTGAACTTTCCCGTAGAACTACGTATCAAGGCAGAATTTATTGATACCAACAAAATCAAGGGGAGAATGGGACGTTCCAATACCCGTTATCGAAACATCATGGAAGAAGCTGAAAATACAGACACCGTCCAACAAGATGAAATCATCATGGGCTCTATCTCTCTAAAAGACCTGATGAAGAAAGTCGGAAACAAGGAAGATATCATTGAATATGGAGCCTATCTCATAGTCTCTGCTTCTAGCATCAATCAGCTTCGTCAAAGACGACAAGTAGTTCTGAATTACTTTGACGATATGGGAGTTGAAATCAGTGAAGCCTCTCAAGATGGACCTTATCTCTTTCAAGCCCTACTTTACGGTGAGGACCTCCAAAAGAAAACTCGTACTTGGACACATATGGTCACAACCCGTGGATTTTCAGAACTCATGCCCTTTACCAATACGTCCTCGGGGAACCGTATCGGTTGGTATATCGGCCGAGTGGACAACTGGACTGGCCGTTGGGACACTATCGCTAAAGCCATTGATTCCTCTAAAAACATCGTCCTCTACAATGCCACAGTCGGAAACAAAGAAGATATCGCTGGAAAGATTACCAAGAACCCACATATCATTATTACGGGTGCGACAGGACAAGGGAAGTCTTTCCTCGCTCAGATTATCTTTTTAAGTGTGGCTTTACAAAATGTCAAAACTCTCTATATTGACCCCAAACGAGAACTTAGAAATCACTATCAAGAAGTAATCAACTCCCCTGAATTTGCACGACGCTACCCCGAACGCAAAAAACAGATTGACAACTTTAACTTTGTGACACTGGATAGCTCACTGCCATCAAACCACGGAGTTCTAGATCCCATTGTGGTCCTTGATAAGGAACAAGCCGTAGAGGTCGCAAAGAACATGCTCGAGTTTCTACTACAAGCTGTCGATGACGTGACGATGGACCAGAAAACAGCCATCACAGAAGCCATCAATACTATCGTGGAGCGTCGAGTGTCTGGTGAGAACGTCGGATTTAAGCATGTCCTAGAAGTGCTTAGAGACTCCACTTCCTCTGAAATCGCTTCTGTTGGTCGTTATCTTACATCAATTGTGACGAACTCTATCTTGGAACTCGCTTTCTCAGATGGTAGTACACCAGGGCTTAACTATGAGTCCCGCGTTACTATCCTAGAAGTCAATAACCTCAAGCTTCCAAAAGATGACTCCACAAAGATTTCAGACCACGAACGAAACTCTATTGCCCTCATGTTTGCACTTGGGGCCTTCTGTACCCACTTTGGCGAACGCAATGAAAATGAAGATACCATTGAGTTCTTTGACGAAGCTTGGATTTTGATGAAATCCGCAGAAGGAAAGGCCGTAATCAAAAATATGAGACGTATCGGACGCTCTAAGAACAATACCTTAGCACTGATTACACAATCTGTCCACGATGCAGAAAATGACGATGACACGACTGGATTTGGGACTATCTTTGCCTTCTATGAAAAATCTGAACGTGAAGATATCCTCAGACACGTCAATCTCGAAGTCACTGAAAGTAACCTCGAATGGATCGATAATATGATTTCTGGTCAGTGCCTTTACTACGATGTCTACGGTAATCTCAATATGATTTCCGTCCACAATCTCTTTGAAGATATTGATATGCTTTTAAAACCTATGAAAGCAACAGTATCTTCAAGTCTCGAAAATAAATACGCTAGTTAGGAGGTGAACCGATGCAAGAAGCTTTTGCCAAGCTAAAGGGTGTGGATATCTTCTCCCTAAAGTCCTACATGGAACCAACCAACTTTGGCTCCTTTAATGGAGCTTGGGTCCTAATTAATGAACTCTTCGTTAACCTCTTCTTTTTCATTCTCAATGCCGTCGTTGGCTTCTTTTCCCTCCTCATTCGCATTTTAGAAAAGATTGATCTCTATGCCACCTATAAAACCTATGTTTTTCATGGAGCAAGCAGTATTTGGCACGGATTTACGGGCTCTAATTCTGGCAACATTACCAACAAATCGCTTGTAGGCACCTTGCTTTTGGTTTTAGCTTTCTACCTGTTCTACCAATATTTCTTTTCAAAAGGCTCCTTTTCAAGAACACTCCTTCATGTCTGTCTAGTACTCCTATTAGCTCTGGGGTACTTTGGGACAGTCGCTGGAACCTCTGGTGGACTCTATCTCCTTGATACTGTCAATAACGTCTCTAAAGACGTTACCAAAAAGATTGCAGGCATTAAGGTTGACTATGCCAAAGACAAGTCTATTAAAATTGGAAAATCGATGTCAGATAGCTATATTGCAGAAACGTCCTATAAGGCCTATGTCTTTGTCAATACTGGCCAAGAAAATGGAAAATACAAGAACAGCCAAGATGGCAAAGAAGAAGCCTTTGACGACAGTAAAGTTCTTGGAATGAGTGATAAGAATGGAAACTTTAAGGCAGTCAAAGCGAAAGACCGTTCCAAGTATTTAGACGATTTAGGCGACGGAGCCAACGATGATGGTGAAAAGAACCGTTGGGTGTCAGCTATGCCAGACTTCATTTTCACTAGGATGTTCTATGTGATTTTTAAAATTGTAGAAGCCTTTGTATTAGCCGTCCCCATTATTCTTATCCAGCTCTTAAATGTGGTGGCTCAAATCCTTGTCCTCACCATGATTCTACTTTTTCCAGTAGTCCTTCTCATGTCATTCGTTCCAAGGATGCAAGAGTTAGTCTTTGGAGTACTAAAAGTTATGTTCGGGGGCTTGATTTTTCCAGCGATTACAACTCTCTTAACACTCCTTATTTTCTATATTGAAAAAATGATAGAAAACATTGTCACAAATGGGTTTGATGGTGTTCTAAAAACCTTACCGTCACTTCTCTTATTTGGTCTTGTCTTCAAACTCTTAGTATCGGTGGTTTCTAAAGGTGTCATCTATTTCCTCATCTGGAGATTCAAAGGCCAACTCCTCCAATTCATTCTTGGCTCCAAAGCTCGAATGGTTGCGACAGATATTGGTACTAAAGTTGAACATGGCGTCACAAAAAGCAAAGAGGTTGCTTCACAAGTTCCAACACGAAGCCTTGCGACGGCCCAACACCTGGGAAACTTTGCATTGGCTGGGGCTGGTTTTGGGACTGGGGTGATGATGAATGCCAAGAGCCATTTCCAAAATGCAGGCTCCTTCTTTACTCGTAAGGAACCAAGTCAACCAGAACCAGTCATGCCATCTGGACCAACAGAGGCTCCAATAACCCCAGAATCTCCAGAACCAATCATTCCTCCAACACAGACACCACCTGATAACTTCAAGCCAATTGAAGAAAAGAACCCAACACCTCCAAGTGACTCACCAATCATGTCAGAAGGAACACCTAGTTCAGAGGATGAATTCCAAACGCTCAGAGAAGAGTGGATGTCACCATTCAAACAGCACCGTATCAATACTTTAGAACGGAGATTGGATGCCTATAAGGACCCTCAAGCCATGTATAAAGCTCAAGGTTCTAATGCCTTCACCCGTGCTTATCGAAAGACCCTGACACGAGACGATAAAATAAGAGCCAATATCGAGCGACGAAATCGTTTAACACAACGCTTAAACCAATTGAGAGGAGAATAGAATGAATACTAAAATACGCTCAAGAACAGCCTTTCCAAGAATGCTTGAAGAAACACTTTTTAAGGCCTACCAAGAAGGGAAACGCTCCGTCGATTTCCTTCTTTTATTTCCAGTCTCAGAAAAAGACAAAGACCTAATCATTGCACAAACGAAAGCTCATTCCGTTGTCTTAGATGCCAAATGGCGCTTTGGGACTGTGCTATTTACAGCTTATATCAGACATTAAGTAGAAAGGAGAGCCAATGAAAAAACTAAAATGGTATCTATTATCTAGCCTCATTCCTCTCTTTTTTCCTGTTTTTATCATTATCATCATTATGGGAGCAGTCGGAGGGGGTAGCACTGGTGGCTCTTCTCAATCACTAAATGGGGCAACCTACACGGACCACTGGTCAAATGGAGATCCCTATACCCATAATTTACTCGTCCATCGCTATGGTATTAAAGCAGAGCAATTGGACGGCTTTTTAGATACTTTAGGAATCTCCTACGACAAGAAGCGCATCAATGGTAAAAAGCTCTTAGACTGGGAGGCTAAGTCTAATTTAGATGTTCGTGCTATTGTAGCGATTGCCTTAAATGAAAGCTCACTTGGAACAGCTGGAGTTGCTACAAATCCAGGATCCAACATGTTTGGTTTTGGGGCATTTGACTCTAATCCAGAAAACGCCAATAATTTTAACGATGAGGTGGCAGTTGTTGGACTCACCAATCAGACCATCATTGGCAATAAAAATGAAACCTTCAAGGTCCAAGATGACAAAGCTCAAAAATTTGCGAGTGGGTCTCTCAATACATCAACAGATGGTGGAGTCTACTTCACCGATACTTCTGGCTCAGGAAAAAGGCGTGCTGAAACCATGCAAAAACTTGATACTTATATCGATGAGCATGGTGGCACACCAAAAGCACCTGAACAAACGACAGGAAAAACAAGAGACGGAGGCGGTGTCACAACGGGGGATGTCCCACAAGGCTACAGCCTCACCAAAGAAATCAATACCTCAAGCTATGCAGGCCTGTCTTATCCTTGGGGACAATGTACCTGGTTTGTCTATAACCGAGGAAAAGAGGTCGGTGTTAGCTTCGGAGAGTACATGGGAAATGGTGGTCAATGGATGAATGCCCCTGGTTACCAAACAACTCATACCCCTACCGAACACTCCGCACTATCTTTTAGCCCAGGACAAGCTGGAGCAGATCCAACCTATGGACACATTGCCTTTGTGGAACAAGTCAAATCAGATGGCTCCATTCTTATCTCTGAATCAAACGTCAAAGGCCTAGGAGTCGTTAGCTACCGCACTTTTGATGCAGAAACAGCAAAACAATTTACTTATGTTATTGGACACTAAAATTTTTTCACAAAATATTTCATTTTTTATCTATTTTTACGAATCAATAAGTAGGAGGATTAAAAATGAAAATAAAAAATATAAATTTAGAAGAACATCTCACTTCTTCATATGGAGAAGAGTACTGGATGTCTGTCACTGTGAGTTATTATGGAACTATTCGTACAGTCAAACGTTTAGTACTCTTAGACAGAGAGGCAAATAATATTGAAGAAGTAAAATTATTAGTTTATTTGCAATATCATGAAATAGAAGATCATATGAGGCAAATAGAAAAAATAGAAAGAAGAAAATTACTGGACGATAATTTATTTCAATTATTATTCGCAAGTCACTTTTAGAGATTATTTAAGAATTGTTTAGGGTCGTTATTCTATAATCGTCTTAATCCTAAAAAAACTTTTCTTTTCATAATTTCCCTAGTCAAGGTCGCATACCTTGGCTTTTTTGCGTTAAAGGAGAATATTATGCAAGTAACATTACCACAAGAACAAACTCAAGAGATTCAGCAAATGATTGCAACATTATTAAAGAATGAAATTCATCATTTTAAAGAAGATATTGGGGCTGATAGCCCTTTTCTAAACAAAAAACAGACTTGTAACTATCTAGGAGTCTCTAATAATACACTTGATATTTGGATTGCAATGGGACTGCCCTATATCCGAATTGGAAAATCTATTCGTTTTAACAAGGAAAGTATCAATCAATGGATGACAAGATTAGAAATCAGCGCATAAGGAGGTAAATATGTCTATAAAGAAAACAAATAATGGTTCATATAGGCTTAGGGTTTACATTCCTGACGAAGTCCAAGGAAAACTTGGTATGGGAAGACGGTACGAGAAACGGTTTAAAACTCGTAGAGAAGCAAAAGAAGCAGAAATAAAGTTAGCTATTGATATTGAAAATGCACGATCAGGTAAAACACCTACTTTATCTAAAGATAAAGGAAGTATATTATTCAAAGACTTTTACCAAGAAATTTGGCTAGAACCATATAAAGCAGGTCAAACTACTACTACTCTAAAACCTCCAACCAAAGCAACTGTATTTCAGACAGAAAATCTATTCAGATTACATATTATTCCAATTTTAGGAAGTTACTCAATAGAACATTTAATTAATAATAAACAACTTGTACTATCACTACTTACTCCCAAGGCAAATAGCTATGCTAATTTCAAGGTAATTAGGAGCTATGTAAATTCTGTTTTCGATTGGGCTGAGGAACTTGAATATATTCCATCAAATAAACTCCGAAAAACAATCAGTAGAATTAAAGCTAATAAAAAGATTCTCCTTAGAGAGAGCAAAAGAGAGGAGGATCTTTCTCTCGATAAAGAAGAGCTGAGATTATGGCTACAAGCTTTTGACACAGACTTAGAGAAAGGACTTATTGACCTAAAAGACTACACTCTCTTTTATACGACATTCTTTTTATCTGATAGAAAATCGGAAAGCTATGCTCTACAATGGAAACACATTAATTTTTCTACTGGAGAAATACTCATAGAACAGGCTTTAGACCGTTTTGGTAATATAAAATCAACAAAAGGCAACAAAAAAACTCTCTTTAAGGCTCCAATTGAATTGATGGAATTATTAGCAAATTGGAAAGTGAAGCAACAAGAAGAACTTAAGTTATTTGGTCTACGACAAAATCAAAAACAGTTTGTTTTCACCTATAATGATCGTTCAAACAATATTAACTTACCACTCCATATAGATTATCTGAATTATAGAATGAAATCAGTCAGACGCAGGCACCCTGAACTAGCACCAGCTTCCCCACACAAACTAAGACATACTGGTGCGACACTCGCAAAACAAGCAGGGGTTTCGTTAGAAATAATTTCAGAAGCCCTAACTCATAGTGACAAAGAAATTACAAAGACTTATGTTAACACTAAAGATACCGTCAATCAGACTGTAGGTGACATCGCATTTCGTAGCTTAAAATAATGATGGGGTGAATATGGGGTGAATTTTGGGGTGAACTTTAGTTTTTAGGCTAAAAAAAGACATCCAAGAGAAATCTCTTGAATGTCTTGAAACGTTGATATAATCGTATTGATTAACGTTTTGAGAATTGTGAAGCTTTACGAGCTTTCTTAAGACCTGGTTTCTTACGTTCAACCATACGTGCATCACGAGTAAGAAGTCCAGCGCGTTTCAATGAATCGCGGAAGTCTGGATCTACTTGAAGAAGTGCACGAGCGATACCGTGACGGATCGCACCTGATTGACCAGCGTATCCACCACCTACAACGTTAACGTGTACGTCGTATGAACCTTCAGTTGAAGTAACTGCAAAAGGTTGGTTGATAACGAGACGAAGGTCTGCGTGTGGGATGTATTCTTCTACATCTTTTTTGTTAACTGTGATTTTACCAGTACCTGGAACCAAACGTACGCGTGCAACGGCGTTTTTACGGCGTCCTGTACCTGCATATTGTGCTTGTGCCATTATATTAGTGCTCCTTTCCTCTTAGAATTAGATAAGTCCTGAGATATCAAGTACTTCTGGTTGTTGTGCAGCGTGAGTGTGCTCACCGCCAACGAAGACTTTCAATTTCATACCTTGTGCGCGTCCAAGAGTGTTGTGTGGAAGCATACCTTTAACTGATTTTTCGATCAAACGAACAGCATTTTTAGAACGAAGTTCACCTGCTGAGATTTGTTTCAATCCACCTGGGTACATTGAGTGAGTGTAGTAGA